>Ga0116231_10002312_pt1 | contig 39856 bp, 18 predicted proteins | sample S1TSphgellanicum_2_FD_89695 | JGI IMG/M metagenome (GOLD analysis project Ga0116231, IMG submission 89695) | Host-associated microbial communities from peat moss isolated from Minnesota, USA - S1T2_Fd - Sphagnum magellanicum MG | ecosystem: Host-associated > Plants > Peat moss > Unclassified...
AAAAAAAAAAAAAAAAAAAACTTTCGACATTTGACCATCAGAAACCTTGTGTTTACAATGTTTGAAAAATGGAGATGGGTACACAATTCCAGTTCACATTTTTCCCAGCATCTCTAAGGATCTGGAAAGATGTCCTTTAGAGATGCTGGGGAAAATATCTGCTACAGTAATGATGTTTAGGTACTTAGTTTATTGAGCAATGCCTTTGAGCAAATGACTCTACATTCACTTCAAATGGTCATATATAAGTAAAACTTCAAACACTTTTTTATCAAAAGTACATAGTAACTTAGAGTCATAAAATACTTAGTAATTTAGAACTTAAAGCTTTTGTAAGAAATAAAAGGGAGGCAAATCATTTCTTATCATGAAAAAGCCTTAGGTTCCTCTCTTTCTGTCTTGATCAATCTCGGTCGTCATCAAGTTTCCATTACAATCCAAATGATGCAAGCATTTTCCATCCTAAATCAAATAGTACCAATGGGTTGTTTAGTCATCTCTCACCATCCCCCCTTCCAAACTCACCTCCAATTCCCATCTCCGTCTTGTTACAAGCAGTTGAGTTAGGATCTCCATTAAGGTCTTCCACATCTATCTTGTAACAATGTAACTGGGACTTAGTTCCTACCCTTTTCTACTTCTGGACCCTTTTATAGATTCTTGTTCTTTCAGAATATAGTTTGTGTCAACGTTTGATCACAAATGATTTGATATTTCTTTTCTCAAAGATATCTCTGGGATATAAATGTGTTGGGTTTTCTTGTTTCCTCTGTGGTTAAATAGTTTTTTTCTTTTTCTTTTGAGTACTATAGATTTTATTTAGTGAAAATAATGTAATATTAAATGTGAATAAAACTAAATAAATAAATAATAATAATATAAGTCTTTATTTGCATCTGTCCTCATGTATTTTATATCTTTATTCTGTCACCAATTGCAGCCAGATGTCTCTTGTCTGTTTTGTTGAGCATAAGGACCTGAGAATCAACAGTTCAGCGACTTTCAGATCCACAGCTGACATTTAGATACACCAACAAATACTTAAGACAAGGGAGTCGGCAGTTGGATCCCTTGAGGTTGCTGTTCCCAAAGGAACTGGGTACCTTATCAAGCTTACATAGAAAAACATTATTTTTTCAGATTGAAAATTTATAAATGTGACTCACAAAATCAAGTGCTTAGTGTTGCAAGCCTAAAAAGGTTAAATAAATAAATGAAGGAAAACCACCCAGCAAGGGACCAAGAAAAGGGGAAAAAAAAAGGTTCAAAGTCCAATCAAAATACCACACATGAAAGCACAAAACACACAATGGGGAGCCCTAAGAGGAGAAATTAAATAACTTAAGATCTAAACCTATCACCAGTAGCACGAAGCAAGTTATGAAAGGAGATGGGTGAAAAACTTGGAAGGACATGAAGCTTAGAAGAAGCTTCTCCTATTGTCACAACTGCCCGTCATAAGGTAGTGCTAGCCTAAACTCTATAAAGAGTCACCAAGACCCTTTGCCTGTAAAATGAATGTAAAATCGAAAGAGGACATAAAAGGCCTTTCGTCAACCATGCCATGTTGGCACATCAATGGAGGAAGTTGTCAATCTACTAGTGTAAACATTCAAATGTGTCTATTATTAGAAGGATGAAATCATCCTTAAGGTGTTGATCACAATATGACATAACCTCTGAGTTGGATCATCATCATCACTTCTCAGGGAAAAACAACTTTCGAAATAAGATTTGGGTCAACAATGACTAGATCTACCAAAGTGTGAATATTATCTTTTTAAACACAATATCCACTCATTGCCATGATGATTAAAAAGATGACATCGAAAGAATATGAGTTTGCTTGCGCAAAACATGGAACCCAACAATGGAGTTGAAAAAATCCTAAACTAAATCATGTGTGACAATGCACTTTACGTCATGCAACAACAAAATAGATGTATCCATGTCAAATTTATAAGTTGGTCACATATGTATTGAAATTGATCACAAGCCGTAAGATGGGGGAGACCCAATCTATCTAACGTGTAGTGTTGAAGAAAAAAATGTCAAAGGCCATCTTAGAAGATGAGTGATTGGGTGGGCAAAAGGCCAAGCACTCGAGCTTCACCTACATAAGATCATAGTTGAACACAATGATAATTTGAAAACAACTTTGTGATTATGTTTTAAAATGAATGTTCATGCACATTATCTGAGATGTTTTTCTAAAGACAATTCTTTTTTTGTTTTTTTTTTACAATTGCTCGAATGAAAAGATGAAAGTTTGAACAATTGGAGGTAGAAGGTTGCAAGTCCACCTAAAGTGAGCCTAAAATGAAAGTGGGCCTAAACAATTGGCCCCTATAAATCACAATAAAAATGGATGGCCATCCTACAAAAATATGGATGTAATGATTGGGACAAGTTCCTAACTCTCAAGTACATTGCAAGATGATAACCTCCATAGAAACAAGACCTATCCCACCTTTGAAAATGAAAAGAGAAACTTATCAACGAACTAATGGACACGATGATCAAAAGGACTTGATTCATTAAGTAATACCACATTACCCAAAAAAAAACGAACAACAATTTGATCATCATCTCTCAACTCATTGTAGTCACGAAACAACAAGGTTGTAAGTTCACATCTAACAACTCCTCACTTCGTTCTCTCAAGAGAGGACTAACCTCCATATCGTCCTTATATCTGACCGCCTGACCAATGTGTTCAAAAAACTCCCCATTTTTGGATTTTGTGTGGTGCTTCATTAGCGAAACGACAAAACTCACTAGCACCTAGGAGGCTTGGGTACCTTACTTCACCCTAAATAATGGGTAGAATTTTTGTAGTGTATGTCGAAGGTGCCTTAGAAAATTTTAGTGTATGGGGAGGGCACCTTGCCCTCAGTAAAATTTCTGGGTCAACAAACCAGGGCACCTTGGGCACAAGGTTCCTCTTTCAAGAAGATGGTTGCTGGGTAAGAAACTCAAACAGAGCTGTTTTGGGATTCCGGGCCCTCCCCCAGCGCAAGCCGGCCCTTATTCCCAGAACAAGCCCCATTCTCAGAGGCCGGTCCTTACCATAGACCAATGAAATAAAATTTTCAATATTTAATAGCCGCATAAATACTGGTTTTACCCATAGGAAAGGGAAAACACTAGCCTAAAACCTTCGCCAGAAAAAAACGGCGAAAGAAGGGCAAGGAGTTTTTTTCTAGGCCCTTTTTTTCTGGCGAAGGTTTTGGGCCAGTGTTTAGCCCAAAACTACCTTGAAACAAGCCACGTTTGGCGATGTGGATCCTTATCACCTGGCGTCAAGTTGCTTTCCCACTGTTTATTCTGCGCTACAAGTGTCAATTTTTGACCGGATGATAACATAGCACACGTCATCGCTATCCTCCCCCAGAAAGGTATCATCGTCTCAGATCCCGTGTCCGACGTATTAGGTACCGTCATCAGATTGGAGGTGACACGTTTGCATAGTTCTTAAAGTGCTGAATCAGCCTGGAAGAAGTGGCGTCGTGTGAAGTGCGTAACCAACAAAAATGCAAAATATGACTTGGAAAATTTGTTGTGTAAATGGTTTTTTAAAAATAGGGACAGATGTCATGGTCTACCCAGGTGGCAAACTAGTGCAAGCTGTCAATTTCTTTTTGTCTTTTTTTTTTCCTCCCTTTATGGGGTTTTCGCATGTGGACCAAACCAGAATTTTTATTTTTATTTTTTGGGTGGCGAAATTTTTTCCCAAAAACTAAAAATCTGTCAAATATTCACTTTTTGATATTCAAAACTGAAAAAAAATACTAAAAATTGCCATGTTTCTACACATTGTTCAAGCAAGTAACCACAATTTAAAAGGATTTTAGTTTTTATTTATTTTTATTTATTTATTATTTATTTAACTTTCATAGCTGGTGGTCTATAGCCAACTGTGACTAAATCTCCTTGTGGATGATCACCTGGCAGTGTTGCAACATCAAAAATTTGAGAAAAAAAAACTCTGGACCAAACCTGAAAGGAATAATTAAAGAAAGGAAAAATGAGGATAATTCAACCATGTCAAATCAGTTGGCTGCTGCAACATCAGTCTTACTTATATATATATATAGAGAGAGAGAGAGAGAGATAAATCTTTTTTTTAAAAAAAACTAAATTGAAGATTTGTTTGGGACAAGTGAAAAAGAAGTACTCCACCGCCTCCAAAATGATGGGCAAAATCAGATCTTGTTTGGAGAGTGAGGTGGAGGAGAAGCAAAAAGAAGAGCCGAGGTGTAATTAGAAAAGCAATGCACAAAAGGCACCTCTTTTGCGGCTTCTAATGGAGTTTGTTCTCTAGGTACTTAAAGACCTGGCTCTTCTTTTCCTTCATCCGGGTATAAATCAAAAGTGCTTTGTGTCTTTAGGTGGGTAAAAGCCATTGAAGAGGTGCTGAGTGGAAATACAAAACCTCTCCTGCCCCCCCTCCCCACACACAACCTCACTCCTCGGGTTTTACCCTACAACAAATAACCAGAGTTGAAGTGCTATCTTCCATTTTCTTAAAATTTGTTTGGGATTAACAGCAAGAAGGAAGTAGCCCTGAAATCTGGTACCCATCTTTTGATCAGGTAGGTTACTTAACTGCAGTAGGGTTAGGTGTTGCTGGAAAAAGGAAAATAGTCACAATGAGTCAGCAAGGGGAAACATCCTACAAGGCTGCAATTCCTCTTTTAGTCATGTGTGTAGTAAGTAATGAGTCAGCAAACATGATCATCCCCTTGGCCGGCTGTTCCTCTATTAATACTTGTAATACGTGATACCCTTATAGGGCTTAATTGTAGGCCATGTGTTACCTCCAAAAACAAGTGAACATAGAGGGGAAAATGAATGAAAGCATGCTCAACTTTTTTGCAAGGGAACAAATAGACTAATGGAATCAGAAAGAACAAAAACCAAAGGTGGTAGCCATAGGCCTAGCTACTTCCCAACTTCCACCCCACCCCATCCCACCCCTTCAGGACACACCTCCCATCACCATGGGAGACCTATTGTAAAGGTTCGATTTTTGGCATGGCAAAATACGATCAACCTATCACAAGAGGTTGATATTTTGACATGGAGACATTTTGACATCTAGTTTGAGCTAACTTGACTCCCTGTAAATTCTCCCTTTTTCTTAGGCATCACAAGCAAGAACTAAGAGTAAGCAATAATATCCTAACTATTGGTATTATTTAGGTTCTAGATATAGAGCCTTCCTGCCGGTCTACTGGCCTCAGGATGGGGCTACAAATCCAGAAGGCCCTATATCCAGAACCTTCCCTTGCATAAAGTACAGTAAAAAATGGGGGTAAAAAAATGAAAAGATGGATATGCTGGTGAGTAACTTCCCCCAATCGGCAAGTTGTTATCCTGACATGCTGGTAGGTAACTTTTGACAGGTGAAAGTTACCCTTGAATGATGGTATCCAAAATACAAAGAAGAAATATTGACAATCATCAAAACTTTGCAAAGCTTTATTTATCAACACAATGTGGATTCCGAAAATGTACAAAGGAATTAGAAAAAAGGGAGATTTGAAAGGACTTCAAGTTAGCACAAAACATGTCAAAATCTTTTCATCTCAATAACTGACCATCTGTAATAGGTCGGTCGTGATGATTGGGGTGTGTGAAGTAGCTAGGCCTATTGCTATTGCCTGACTTAAGATGGAAGATGCTTGTATCCTTTGCAAAATAATATAATATTCTTGACAAAGAAAAGCAATCAATACATAAAGAGAAGGGCTCTCTAGCCTTTTGAAGCTCCAAATGGCATTGGCACAATTGTGTAAAAATACATCAGTTTATTTGTGTAGACAATGGTTTATCTACAATGCTAACTATCCTAACTAACTTAGGTGTTAGGATAGGGTTATTGATATGCCACATCATACATACATGTGGTCCTTTTTCTCTTTTTCATTTGCCTTAGATCCTATTTACATCATCTTATGTCCTCTAGCTTTTTGTAGCCTTTCAGTTTTGATCATTGCTTTTCCTTCTTATTGTGGAGGATTGTTAGTTTTTTCTTTTCTCTCTCTTTGTAACTTTTTATTCTTGACTAATTTTTTTTCATAATTTTTTTAAAAATGAAAGACTATTTTTTCATCATTTTTCAAATGAAATAACAAATTTCCATATTTCAACCTAGACCTTCTATAAAAGTCACTAGCTATAACAAAAGTCCTAAAATATATATATTAAAAATTGATTGTTATAATCCAAACATTTCATGAATGAATTTCTACAATTACTTTAGTTGTGCTTTCACATTGCACAAATTTACATTGTCATTTAAACAACTTCATATGACAAATGAAAATGAGGTTGATGGATGAAGTTCATAATTACTTATGGACATAAAATGATTATTGATGGATGACTTGTTCATCCATTGATTTGATGACAAATGGATGACAATGAACTTTTCCATGAACAATGAATTGTTTACTACATTAATTATTACATAATATATTTCATATTTTGTACGAATAATGTTGAGCCGTACATGTTCTATGTGTTAATTCATGTCATCCATGACATAAAACACTTAAAATGCAACTTCACAAGTCTATAACATGATGTCTTTTAGGTTTTATGTTGATTTAATTACCCATTAATGTTTGACACCCTTCAAACATAATTCAAATGATGTTGTCAATTTTGCACAATGAAAGATTCCATCACTCAAATAACATAGTGGTTGCCATTGTTAAGTTAATCTTTTTAATATACATCTTTGTTTCACTATATGCTTTTGGTTGAGCATGAATGTAAATAGTGATTTGACTAATTTTAGGAGATAAGAAAACAATTGCCTATTTCCCCCATCTTTCTAATATTGTACATTATTTACATTGTTTGATTAATCATTTGTGATAGTTGGTTGTTTTCGAGGCCCATTGTTTTTATCAATGTTGGGTGAATATCATAAATGAAGTGAGAAATGGTCGAAAATTCAAGCTAATTCTCACAAAGAATATCATCAAATGTCTCTTACAATAATATCACCTCACAAGGTCTCATTAGGTGGAAAACCAACCCTTGAGACTCTAGCCTTTTAGTGAAATCTCAAAAGAAAGATACCTTAACAAGGTATTTAAATAGAACAAGATAGAGTTCTTAACTAGGTATCCTAAATTTTCAAAGAAAAAATATTAAGTTTTAAGTTTCAAATGATGCTTCCACAATTGTTAAGCGCTAAATTTTTTTTCACTATTTTTTATTTTTTAAAAACAAAAGCTTGGGACTCACTTTTGTTAATTAATTTGTTTTGTGCATTAAAGGTTAAAATTTTGTGATGCTTTAAAGTTCATTGTTCTTTTTTTGTGGCTTATAAGTTAAGGTTTCTTTAGATTGGCTTGCTCAACTCCTCTTGTGTTATTGTTTGACTCAACTCCACTTATTATTGGTTAGTTTTTCTTTTGTTGTTGGTTGGCTCTTCTTGTGTTGTTGTTCATCATTTTGTGTTGCTAGTCACCTCTTCTTGAACATTGTTAATCAACTTTTCTTATTGTTGCTTGGCTTCTATTATTATATTGCTTGATTTTTTTGCTCTTTTTCAATTCCTTTTACTAGTATTTGATTCCTCTTGTTGTTGTTTGGCTCCTTTTGTTGTGTTGTTTAGTTTTTCTTACTACTAATGTTTTGAGCTAATTCCTTTTGCATTGTTGATTGGCTCTTCATGTTGTTGGTCAACTTTTCTTGCTACTATTCAACTTTTCTTCTCCTACTACTTAAATTTTTTGTTATTGTTCAACTCCTCTTACTATTGCCCATCTCCTTTTATTGTTCAATTAGTCTTCTTATTATGTTAACTGACTCTTCTTATTGTTATTCAACTCCTCTTCTTGTGTTGTTCAGTTCTTTTTGTTGTTGTTCAATTATTCTTATTATTATTTTACTCCTTTTGGGTTGTTCGGTTTTTTTTGTTATTATTCAACTCTTCTCTTGTTATTGTTCAACACCTCTTATTGTTTGGCTCCTCTTGTTGTTACTTGACTCCTCCAAGTTCAAGTATTTTTCTGACATAGTTCCCATGTGTGTTGTTTAGTTATTTCTTGCGTTGATGCTTAATTGCTTTCTTTGTTATTCAACTTTTCTTCTTCTTGTTTTTTTGGGACTTCCCCCACCTACTTTATGTAGGTTTGGGAATCAAAAACTTGGATCCACCACTAAGTTGTTTTTTCAAATATGATTTTTGAACTATGTTTTTTCGTTTAGATGTTGATTTTTTTTTCCCATTTATTTTAGTGATTTTTTTTAATGTTCCAAGTTCAATCTTTGTTTGTTCTTAAACTTGGTAGCTTTCTAAGATCAAGAAATATGTTTGTTGTTTACAAGATTCACACTTTTTTTTTTACATACTCATTATTTATATGAAGTAAGGAGGGTTCAATGAGTTATTTTAACCTTGTAAATGTTGGTAAATGTTTTGAGTTATATTGTAGGCTTTAGACAGTTAAATCAATTTACAAGAAAAAATTAAAACCACATTTTGGTAGAACAATCTCTTGTTTTAATTTCTCCTCTCTCGTTGAATACCACTCTTGAAAAATTGTTGAAAAATGGAGTAGTGAAGTGAAAATGAAAACATGATTTCAATTGAAATTGACATATGTGAAGTTTTTTTCAATGATGTTCTTTTAGAAAAATTGTTAGAAAAGATTGCAGTTTGGAAACAAAAATTAGTAAAGTTCTTAGAAATGAAAAAGAAAGAATGAAAAAAAACCTTCAAAAATTGCATGCTCAAAAAATTAAATGGAGACTTCATGGAAAAAATGCATTTTGTTGGGTTTTTTTCTATGTGTAAACGATAACAAAAAGTTGACCATAACAATTGTCAAATGATGTATTGTATTATTTATTACAATAGTCCTATCGATGCATTTAATCTTATAACTTAAGTAAGAAAAGATTTAATTTCATATTACAAAACAAATGATATAACAACTTTCAATAAACATATGAATGTAAACCATTCCATTATTGTAAAAAAATTGAAAATGAAATTAATAGTTCATTAAAAAAAATTGTTCAAAGGCAACCAATAAAACATGCCTAATCTATTTAGTTGATAAATTTCAAAAAAATTTGTTGCTAAAAATCCTTTGAAGAAAGATGATATGTAATAAATAAAAAAATTGCAAATGTACACCTTTTGATTGTTAAAAATCACTTGTTAATCTTGTTTGTGGAAAATATTTAGATGAAACATCATGCCTTGCATTTGTGTCCTTGAGTGGCCTTTCCTTCTTGAGAAAATAATTTTTCCAAAGTGTTGCCTAACTTGGTGGAGAAAACAAAACAAGAATATGTTTTACCAAAATTACTAAAATGCAATATTGTAACAAGTTTTGATTTATGGGTGTCTAAAGGTGCACATGACAATTTTGCTTTTATGATAAAAATTGTGGGGCTTATGATCTATTCGCTTCTCTTTGTTTGATTTCTTTTATTATTCTTGACCTTTTTTTTTTCCTCTCTCCTTTTTTTATCTTTCTCATTCCTTGTTTCTCTCTTTCTTCTACATGCCCTTTTTAAATTTTTTTTCCCAATTGTACTATTTGTTATTGGTAAGACATGTTTTCATAATTCTCAAGGCATCATGTTGAGGAGAATTTTTTTTCATTCAACAAATTTTTGTTGGTTATAGTGATGAAAAATTGTTGGGGTCTCAGAAGAGGTAAACTTAGAGAAGTATATCTTAGCAAAGGTTGAAAACAAATGTTGGGTTATGTGGAAAGACACATCAAAAGAAACATATTTTGGCAAAGGACCTTTTGATTTATAAACTACATCAATGATCCAAAAGGTATTTGGGGGAGGTGGTGGGGGATTGGTTTTTCTTGTTTTTTTTGGGTGGGCCTCTCTTTTACCTTGGCCTTTACTAGGGGTCACAAAGTTGGAGCAATCAAGGGGGGTTGGGTGTTGCCCAAGGGGGCCAATTTTCAAGTTTGGTAAATTTTAGGTCCCCTCACCTACCCTTCTATCATCCTTGTGTGTGTGGATTGTTTTTTTTTTATATCATGTTTTTCATGAATAACCACCCTCTAGTAGGTTAGCTAGGGCTACATTTGGTGCAAGAGATGTTATTTCCATGTACTTGTGGTTTTTTTGTTAAATGGCCATGGATAGTGCATCATTTTCAACTGGGCCATTAAAAAACATGGTTAATTGTTAGAGGTTTTCAAGCACAAAAGGCCAGCCAATTATTACACAAAGGCATATGATCTATTTTCTCACATGTAAAATTTTCATACATTACATAAATCTATTGTTTTGATGAATAAGCAAAACATGATAGGAATGGTAGGGACCTTGCTACACCATGTCATCCCTCTAGAATGTCTTGAGGGGTTATGTCAAGATGCAAAATGGTTGGAGGCCAATGCAAATGGATGTAAACATGGCCCATGCATGCAAAGCTCAAGGATATGTATGTTTGGTTGGAAGAAAAACATATAAAAAAGTGGTGTTTATGGGAGGTATTCAAATCAATAAATCAATTTTTATTTTTAACAAATACATGTTTGTTGTCCTTTTCTCAAAAACTATATTTATTTTGCCATTGATGTGTAGGTATGTTCACCATGTTATCAAGGTGGAAGCCAAAGCTGAAAAGTTTACAAACAAGATCACAAACCATTTAAAGTTAGCATTTCCCAAAACTGTGGAAGATGCAAAATGCAAAAAAACAAGGTTTAACATCAAGAACAATCATGGTTTGATGGTGGCACTTTACAATTTTTGTGTTCATGTCATGATGTGTCACCCAAACTTGGTCATGTAATTTCTAAAGTGTTGTCCATACACAAATTTTGTCTAGAACAACATTTTGGTAAATGATTCAAGTTGGTAATTGAATAAAGATTTTAGGTCATGTTGATTCATTGGAGTTAGGTATTATAATTTTAGAGTGTTGCTCAAACGAAAATTTGTTTATAACAATATTTTGACAAATTACTTGAGTTGGCAATTGGGTAGGTTTGTTTGTTTTTTTTTTTTTTTGGTAAATGTTTTGTTAGATATTTGGTTGTAGAATTTTTGGGGTAGAAGTGAATTGCTTGCATTAGATTCCAATTAATTGCTTGGAAATAATAATAATTAAACCCAATTTCTAAAAGGACTCATATTTAACATGTTCTTATTTTCCCTTTCATGTTGTACCAGTAGTGAAAAACCTTGTTTGCATATTAATTTTTGAATCCATTCATGTTAATTAATCTACCTTCCTCCATGTAAATTGTTTTCTAAAGCACCTTGACCCTATATTTATAATGCATTTTTTAAAACTGATTTTTCATTTGAGGATCTTACTATTGTGTCTAGGTGCGTTATCCTGAAAAAATAAGAACCTAGAGCTTCCATTTTGTTAAAATCATAAATTTTTGAAATTAGTTCATGCACTTTCTAGAAGGTTGCTCATACACAAATTTTGTTTGCAACAACCTTCTGGTAAGTTATTTAAGTTAATAGTTGAATACATTTGATTTTAATTCATGATGATACTTTGGAGCTGGATCTTGTAATTCTTAGAATGTTGTTCAAACCAAAAAAAATTTGCAACAATATTTTAATAAATTACTTGGGCCAGCAATTGGGTAGGTTTGTTTCTTATTTGTAATTGTTTTGTGAAATATTTTGGTTGTAGAACTTTGATGGATATTAATTTGCTACAAATGAGATCCCAATCACTTCATGTTAATCCTTTTGCTTCTAGGGAGAAAAAAATTCAAAATTAATGTCCTTATATTTGAAAGCCTTTTCCCCAATAATTTCCAAAATTTCAAGGATTGTAAAAATTTAATTTCTTTTCTAGGTGATGGGGGTAGAAGAGTATAAAATTGCACAATCTTGTGAGTGATGGGAAAATACAATTAAAATTCTCAAGCCAGTTCCCATTCCCAAGTCTTTAAATAATTATTGTTTTTTGGTAGCATTGTGGGTCTCAATTTTGTAGGAGTTGGGTAATGACTAATCATGTGTACAAAGCCATGCAAGACTTTGTACAATTAGATATGTACATCATTTAGGTATTGTGTTCACAAAAAAATATTATCATCCTTTGAATATATTATATCACATTGCTTAAAGGGGGGTTTTCTAATTAATTTTTTAAAAAATATCTTTTTGGGTTTGGGTTTGGGGTTTCCCTTCCCCCCTTGTCACTACCATGAATTTGTTTGTGGATACTTTTCATGTTATATTGCTTATGACTTTAGTTATGATTGTTTTCTTTGTTGATGAAAGCCAATTAGGAGTCAAAACATGTCATTGTTGGTTTGTTTGAGGCAATAAAAGTTATCAATCAAACCTTAGCAAGAAATTTGACCAAATGGTTGAATGAATATGGGTTGAGGAAGAAATTTCTTATTTATGTAAAAGATGAAAGGTCAAATACAAATGTAATGATAATTGTTTTAAAGTCTATTATGAGTTGTGAAGTTTTGGGTTTATGGGAAAGGTTTCAAAATTCCTATTTTGACCATGTTTTTTCTAAAGCTTGCCAATATGTGACAATAAATGATAAAGTGTGTCAAAAATTTTAGTATGTTTTTATTAAGTTTGTTCAACCCTATTTGCAAAATTTTATAACTTGGCCTAAGGAGTCAAGAAAAGGGAGATAAGAATGGAACAAAGCTTGTGAGGATTTTAATATATGTCCAAGAAAACAAAACATTAAAATTAAAACACATAATTATTATTTTTTCACCTTAAGTTATTTTATAATTATTTTAGATTCTTTATTTGAATATAGATCAATTAGATTTTCAAATTTTTAATTTTAGTTCTTTTATTTGAACTATAGTTTTAAAATACTAACATTGAATGTTAAACTTTGTTTATAACTTTGCCTCCAAAGTGATTATGTTCCAAGAAGCTTTGTAGTTTTAGATTGTTATTAATCTTTGTTATTGCAAATAGACTTTTATCAAAATCAATGAAAAAATGCTTCCTCCTCTTACATGGCACATTTCTCAAATAATTGTTGATTGCCTTTCCCTTGTTGTGAATGCTTATGTTTTGAATAAGTTTTAAGGCTATTAGTTGCTAAATGATGCATTGGCATTTTACGAAAAGAATGTGTTTGAAATTAAAGGAAGAAGTTGAAATCCCACCAATCCTAATCAATTTGATAGATGATGATTTTAGGGTTGTTCTTGAGTTGTCTTTGTTGGTGATGGGGGTGTTGGAATCTTTCCTCTCTTTTGTAAAGAACGATGATACCAAAAAAACCTATGACATGTTCTCTTTGATGCTAAACCCTAAGTTTAAAAGCCTTCATTTAATATTGTTTTATATTACCTATGAAGGTGTGGCTATTGTTGAAGAATATAACAAGGGATCCTTATATCCTACACTTATCAAATATCATAATTTGAAGTTGGTTGTGCAAATCTAGTGTTTGGAAAAAATTGTAATTTGGATTCTTTTAACAAACTACCAACGTTAATGAGCTAGTGGAAAAGCTCAATGTGGCTAAAATGTTAAAAAAATTTAGAAGATACCAAGTGGACATAACCAATGTCCTTTTCAATGATTGGAGAACCACGAATCCATGTTTTCCATTTTTTTTGGTTTGCTAGATATTATGCATTATAAGATTTCAAATTAAAACAAAGAGGATTTTTAAACTAATTGACTAACAAATTTAAGAACATCTCATTTACAAATGGTCAATTTGGAGAAGTTGATATTTGTGAGCAATAACTGGCATAATGATGCAAGAGTTGATTACAAATCACCTTTTAATTTAGTGAAGTTAATTTTTAAAAAACCTAAAATTAAAAAAGTTTGAAGGATCATTTGAATGGGATGAAGTTGTGAACATATGAATTAATGGAAGAAATTTTTTTTTATTTTTTTCACTTTTTTTAATCATTTTTGATAGTTTTGTAATTTAAAAAAATCAGTTTGCTAAAAATAATTGAATTTTTGAGAACTAATTTGTGAGAACTACCTTTGATAATTGACTAGTTTTAAAATTGTGAGAACTAGCACTTAGAAAATTAGTTGAATGTTTTTTCCCAAAGTTTGATACCCTAGTCAATTCTTTTTTATGGATTTTTTTTCAGAAATTTATCTCAATTCTTAAAATATTATGTGAGAACCACCCAATACTGTTTCTTATCACCCATAAAGTATGTGAATATTATCACAAGTTTTTAATCTATATTTGAAGTGATTCATTTCTATTATAAACCATATCTTAATTATTTATCAAAGTACTTGGTTGTTCTTAACCTTGTTTCTTTGTTTTAAAAGGAGGTCTTGTTTTGAAGTCCCATGTCGACATTCCAAACTTTCTTGTTAAAAAAATTTGACAATAATTTGTGATCTTATCATCATTTTAAACTTGAATGTTTATTCACATTGTAGCTCAAACCATGTTGGTGCATCGCTACTCATTGAGATCATCCTTCTAGCAATAGAAATATTTGGATGTTTAGATCAATAGGTGGACAACTTTCTTCATTGATGTGCCGACACGACATGGTTAAGGAAGGGTCCTGAAGATCTTCCTCTTTTGATTATATGTTCGTTTTACAAGCAAAAGGTGTCAAGGGCTTTTTAAAAAGCTTAGGCCACTACTATTTTACGTCAAGCAATTGTGGCAGTAGGAAAGGCCTCTTCTAGGCTTGGTGTCTTCCCAAGTTTTTCACTCATCTCCTTGCACAACTTGTTTCATGTTAATGGCGATGGGTTTAAATCCTAGGTTTCGTGTTTTCTCCTCTTAGGGCTCCCCATTGTGCGTTTTGTACTTTTGGGTGTGATCTTTTGTTTGGACTTCGGTCCTTCCCTTTTTTCTTCTCTTTCTTCTCTTGTTCCCTTGCCTCCCCATTGTGTGTTTTGTACTTTTGGGTGTGATCTTTTGTTTGGACTTTGGTCCTTCCCTTTTTTTCTTCTCTTGTTCCCTTGCCGGGTGTTTTTCCTTTATTTATTTATTTATTTATTTATTTATTTATTTTCCAAAGATACCAAGAACACAACACGAAGCAATGTGGTTTGGGAGAAAGTGACAACCAAACAAAACAAGACAAAACAAACAAATTGCATAGATAGGTGTCAATTTTGTTTTAAATTGAAACTGAATTGAGGTCAGGAGTCCCAACCAAAGATTTGAAAAAAAAAAACTACAAACATCCCTCTCAACTCTTAGGATTAATCCCATAATATCAAGGACTGCAAATTTGCAGCACTGCTGTATGGAAATGACTAGTTTTGCCACTACTTCTGGGGGCCCAAATCTTCCTCCAAAAAGATGAACTACACAATTCATAATGTTAACAGGACAAAGCAGTCTGAATTTTTGAGCCAGGACTAGCTTGTAGACCACCAATGCACCCACTTTGGGGTTCACTTTTTTGGCTTGGACTTAGGTCCTCTCTCTTTGTCCTTTCTTTTCCCCCCTAGCTGGGTGCTTTGTTTAATGGAGTTTGCCAGGGTGCTATAGTGCATAAAAAATATACCCAATTTTTCTGCTGTTGGTGGGAGATGCAAACCTACACTCAGACTTGCCCCATTTTGATACATTTGCTAAGCTGTTTCAACATGACCAGATAAAGAGGCTCCAAACAATGATTTTGTCAAATAGAACAAGCTTCCAAAAGCATAAAATCCTGGCAGGAATTTCTCAATGTATCAAGAGGGCATGAGTTACCAAGGGTAATAACTCCTCGGCTGAGGGGAGGCACTTTCAGTTTCGGAAATGAAAAACTTTTTTTACTATGATACCTAGCGGGTACTAGAAGGTTATCCACCTGCTATTACAATTTTAATTTCAATTTTTTACTTTGGTACCCAGAGAGTACCCATCTGGTACTTGTTGGGTATCACAGTACAATTTTTTAAATAATTACTGCAATGGTTTTTACACCTGGCAAAAGCCCTCGGGTGCTGGAATTCCCAAAATAACCAGATTTCACCCTGGGGGGCTGCTTATTTTGGGAATGCTCCTGCCCTGGGGCTTTATCCTACACTTCCAAATTTTTCAGAGGACTCAATGACACATGGCCTTAGGTGCGTATCAATAGGAGGCACGGTTAGGTAGGCTGGTGAGTTAACACTTAAGAAACTCAAATGAGGTTGAAGACTCACACTTTGTTCCTCTGTTTTTGAAGCTCAAAGAACATTTGTAACTCTTCACCTAATGCTTCCAACTCTCAAAAATTGCTCAATTCAGTGCAGGAATGTGAAAATATTGGGTGTTTGGTGTTAAAGGTGGGGGGAGTCAATGTTTGATGATGAGTGAATTAAAACAAATTAGGATCTCAAGCTTAAAATCTTTGATAGTTGCATCTTTGCCGATAGAGTACAAAGAAATTTTGTAAAGCCCTAGTTCACACCCATCAAGTTTTATAAATCACTCAAAATATATTAAAAATGAGGAACTATAGAGGGGTTTAGAGTTATCACTCATCCTCCTGCTGTGTTTTCTATGTTCTTCCTTTACATCACGTTGATACAATTCTGTGACACTCAAATTTTTTTGTAGCCCTCTAGTTTGTGTGTCCAATGACACAAAAATCGTTCCACTTGGTTAAGGAATGAGGAAAATATTGGAAAGTGCTCGGTGATAGATACATGTTCAATGATGGACGATTTTACCTTATTGCCATTCACAGGGTAGGTACCATCCACTAACTGAAGTATAAGTCAACGTATTGAAAGGGGTCTTTTTAAATTTGGTTTGGTGTTGGACCAAACTATTGATTTTAAATATAAAAATTGATATATCAGTTGGGTAAAGGTATATGGACTTTAAAAAATTCCAAACTAGGTAAGGGTATAAAATCTTTGCAAAATTATCAATCCAAGTTGTCATAATTCAAACAAATCTATCATAACCACATGCATTTCAAAATATGAAAATGCATATATGCTATGCTATGATTTGGCATATATCCTTTATATACCCTCTTCAAAACAATTACCCTCTACCAGTAAGGGTAAACATCAACTATATAATAGGTGCGTAAAATAAAAACATGATAAATCTGAAATATTTATTAGTTGGGTGTAAGATTTTTTTTTTCAATTTTGTGAGGTAGGTAGTCTAGTGATCATACACAAAAAGACTTAGTTAAATTTGACTAGAGGAGAGCAAAAAAAAATAGTAGGAACCTTTAGAATGGACAATTTTTTCTTGAAATATGGTCACATGCAACAATTTTTTTGGGAAAAAAAAAAAAAACATGTTGTATAAGTTGTAGGGCACCTTTTTGTGTTGCAAAAGTGCAAAAATTTGCCAAAAGAATAAACAATCATGGTGTAAGGTAATTAAAAGGGTAATCAAAAATATTTACCAGTTACATAAGGTATATATTTGCCATGTTATATACCCACATGTATGTCAAGGTAATATTACCCATTCAGAATTGGTTTGGTTGGCTAGTGGATGAAAACAAGTGTTGGGTGAAGCTGCCTGATGAATGTGTTATGTATATAGAAAATAAAAACCATTTTCACAAATGATGAAAACCCTCACCACCTACTCTTATAGATGATGAAGTTCTCAAACAAAATGTCAATCCTGTGAAAAGGTTGTAACCTAGGATGGGTTCAAACTAGTGTTGTGCGAGTGTCCGGATCTAAGTGTTAGAACTGGGGGTTCTGGATTTGGGTATCCAAAACCTGACCAGATCCAATTACTAAAAACTCCCAGTAAGAGCATTACCAGTGATCCGCCATTTGGATATTTAGTATGGTTTTGAATAATGAAATCCAATTATGTATGCTTTTGACATATGTTTTCATTTTTATCATGTAATTATGTGGAACCTTAAAGTTTTGAAATGTAATTCTATATAATTTTGTTACAATTATTTGTAGGTTTGAAATGGTTTTAATATCTCACTAAGTTTTGTGTTTTCATGTTTTTTTTTAATGTTTTGTGCATGCAACTAAAAAGATGGCATCACCAAATGAAACACTTGAGATGTTACATGACTATGATGAGTTTATGTTATCAATTAACTCCTCAATCAAATCAACCCCCCCTTTGATAAGAAGAGGCATATATTCCTTATATGGAAATAATTTGAAAACTTTTTGTTCCACAACTCCAAGCTAATTAGAAATTATAATACCCTTGTCATTTCATTTAATTATTGGGGTCTTTTTGTTGTTAATGGTGTTGTTAGAATAAATTCTTGCAATGAACAAATGTTATGACATGTTGTATTCTACCCTGTTGTAATGCAAGTTAATGCTAGGAATCTATCACAAGGGAAGAACAATTTGGGCTTTGAAGTTATAACAATTAGCATGGCACAATTTCATTAAAAAAACACGATTTTAATGAACATCTTGAGTTGTACACAAGGTGTCAACTATTCTTGTTATAGACAATGGCAAAAACAAATGAGAAACAAGTTGCAAAGAAAAGGAGAATTGTCCCACCTTCTTAGATTACAATTTTTTTTTTTATAGTCACAAATTCTTTTTTCAAATTTAACCAAACACAACAAGATTTTTTGGAGGACTTAATGTTGTACATTGTGAAAGGTTATCATCCTTTGTCATTCATTGAAAATCCATGGCTAAGATGTTTAGTTTTTCGTCAATGTAAGTAGGTATAGTTTCCATTTCAATGGTAGTTGGTGAATGAAGTCCTTCCAAATATTATAATAAACACTAAGGAAAAATATGTTTTCCAAGCTTTCTTTCTTGTATTATATGTACATCCTCTCTTGATCTTTGGATATTACATGCTAGTTACAACACATTTGATATGGTTGTTATCAATAGGTTTTGGGAGCCCATCTATGTGGTTATTGGAGTTTTTGAGGTGCGAAATATAACTAGTGTAGCCATGGCAAATTACATAAAATTTTTGTTTGACTCATTTGGTTTGCTTGACAAAGTCATTCCTTATATCAAAAACAAAGGTTCGAATTTAAACACATTGACCAACTCCTCGAAATCAATAGTTTCTTATTTGCCCTTTTAATTACCTTCTTCATTTGTAGAATCGTGTTATGGCCATTCAATGTCAAAAACAATTCAGTATGCCATTGATGATGTTAAAATCTATCACAATTTTTTAGAAATCAATTTGAAGGCTATTCAAACATCATTGCAAAAAACTAATAGTTAGACAAAACAATCAAGGAAGGGGAGGCAAGAATGGAAAGATGATTATATCGTTACAAGGCTAACATCAAGAATGCTCAAAACTCTTATTCTGTTTTGGATTGTTGTATTGCAATTCTTCTTTGTGTTAAGCTTCAAGTTGGGTCTTCATAGGGCTCCCTAAATCCATATGATGAAAATCTAATGACCACCATTTATATTTAATCTTTTGTAATTAGGTGTTGAATCACATTTGTACATTATTTTTACACATTCAACCATCATAAATTCATGTGCGTGGTTCTCCATTCAACACCCAACCATGGAAACACATCAATTCATTGGGTTAAAATTCAAATAGGAATGAAAACGACAAATCTCAAACTTATATTGAGTGAAATTCAAGCAGTGTGATTTCAAGAAATTGTTATTTGTTATGTTCCTGCAACACGTATTTGTCTCATTATCGTCACACATTGTGAACAATTGGGATGAGTGGCCCAATTATGATTCTTGGAGAAAGGTTACTTTGGGAAATTTTGAACAAATATAATCTATGTTTTTTATATTTATATATTTCAACTTTTCAATTCATGCTTGTTATCTTCATGTTACAATGCTAACATTTTTTTCTTCAATGATGGCAAACCCCATCTTGGTCTTGTGATCTCCATCCACTAGGTTTGCACATGTGTTTGGTGGGTAAATTGTCTTTTTAACATACTAGTTGGTATTGGTGTTGTTTCTTTTTTTTAAAAATTCATACTAGCTTGTGTTGATGGATCTTATGTTAAACTTTCATATTAGCCTTGTCTTGATTTTAGTTAATACTAGGGTCCAAGGTTGATTTTTAGCTAGTATGAAGAAATTATATACTTAATATTGAAATTGGCATAATGTTGGTATGGAGTTAGGATTATGGTAGGTTGTACCAAACAAGTGCCTAGTATGATGTATTCCTACCATGCAAGCATGGGTATGAGGATTGTATTGTTGAGGTCATATTAGTTTGGTGGTCTTTGAAACTAGGGCTACTATAAATTGATAGTAAGCTTTTGGCCTAGTACTTGCCCAACCTCGGTTTGCACCTTAATTATGATCTATGTTTACCATTGTTGATTTCGTATTAATGATCTTTAATTGCCAACAATTTGTATGCAAAGGCTTTGTATTTATGTTGTTGTGGACAAAAGAATGTAGTTACTTTGACCTAACAAGCTATTAACACCCCCAAGTTCAAGAAGGGCAAATAGTTAGTAGGACTTTCACCTACACACTAATGGGTTTGAACCTATAACCATTTTTTTAATGAGTTTTTAGGCATGAATTAAACAATTCCTGAAATCTAGACATTATCACTATTTAATCAATATGCATTTGAAATTTCAACCCCATGGAAACTTATTGCATATATTTCTTTCAGTAAAATTGGGAGATGAAATTAATGTTTAACCATGAGATGAAGGTTTTGTAAGAAAAATCACCCAGAAAACCAATTGAAAGCCAAGTCTACAACTGAAATCAAATTACTTACCCACTTGAACCTTTAGATATGTTGCATCTTTATTGGTCTTAATTAGTTGTAAGGTTGTTCAATAGTGTAACCTATTAGAACAAAATGAGTTTTTAAAATATGAGTGTCAAATGAAAACATGGGACAATTTGGGAAAGGTCATTTGTTTCACATACAACAACACTTGAACACAAAATTTCAGCTCACCCAAATGCATGTTTAGCATCATACTAATGATTCTTGCTTCACATGTCAGACAATGTAACAAGCTTATAAAAATTCCATGAAGGAAAAGGAGTTGGTCACACTTGGGAATGACAAGGAACAATCGTTAGGTGCACTTCTTCCATTAGAAAAACTTGGAAAACTATCACTTGCATCATATTATAGAAAAAATTTTAAGAAAAACACACAAGTAGTAAATGAAAAGAAGCGACATTTATAGACTCAAGAAATAACAAAACAAAATGCTGAATTTGTAATTTCTACAATTGCATAATAAACACAAGTATTTTCTAAAACTCACATATTCATGTGTATTGTTCAATGTGAAACAAATAGAGGTAGATTGGGTCAAAAAAAATGCTTTGGATGCCCATATTGCATTCAAAACTATAGTAGTGCATTAATGTTATAACATTGAAACCATGTGTGAAACAAAACCACATTTATCCTTTCACATTAGTTAAAGAATTCCTCGGGCATTAACATCCTTTGATTGAAATAAGGTCTTTAGTGCAACCTTTACCATGTGAAGTATCAAGGTCCAAACTCAATGATTGCTCAAAATATTCAATGGAAACCGCAACAATTTAATGTTAATATACCAAATTTACATGAGAGTTATGAAGTTCTTGAGGTTTTTTTTAACACCTAGTATGGGCTTAACTGTATGAGCTTTCTACCAATAACATGAAATTGTTGTAGTGCAATTTTTTCTGTCTGGATTCAAAAAACTTATTAGTTAACATGCATCATCATTATACACCCATTGTCCACAATCTTAATTCAAAATACCAACATAAGATAAACAAGCAGTTCCATGTCATGGTATTTTTGAACTCATTACCCACAATTATGAGTAGTGATCAAGTGTAGTGTAGGTGGTGGCACAAGTAGCATTTATGTAGTCGATTCCATGGAAACACCTACCACCCAATTCAAATCATAAGCACTACAAAAGCAATGAGTATAGATTTTGATACCTTCCAAACTAAATACCTTTGAATTGTAAAATATCAAAGAAAATTATAAATGCAACCATCATTGTACAATCATTCTCTTCTCAAGGCCACATTGGATATTCTTTGTGCATGGATGGTAGGACCCAAACTTTATGTAGCATAACCCTTTAATATTTATAATTGATATAGAGAATGGCCGAAAAACACACAAGGGTGACTAGTAGATATTTTGTGACTTCTGAATGTTGTATACCCAAGTAGATGAACATTAGTTAAAAACATTAGACTTGTGAAATAGTGGGTTGTCATCATTAAAAGCTACACAAACATCACAATCTACACACAACTTATGTAATCAATGTGTTAATTTGGGAAGGACCTAGTGAAATTGGATTGCATTGCCCACTGCATTGATGACTTCCAATGCAACACCTGAAACTTGTTACCTTTCACCATATACATCATTCATTGACAAAATGTTATCAAAGAACTTCTTGCAAATCTTGTAGCAAATTCAATTAATCCCATGTTCTAGTGCACATGAACTTTTCAAAACTTTTAACATGGCCAAAAGTATTACCATACTACATTGTCCTATCAAATATATGTTAATTTTGTGACACTTTGCAACAATCTAGAATATGTTACAGACATAAAAATGTCATCACTTTTGACAAAAACAATTGTAAACATTAAAAGGTAGAGACAAAACAAAACCTTAAGAATCAATGAGTAAAAACTTGTATATTTGTTATAGTTTCAAGCCCGTAGGTGCAATTTTAGGATGTTTTATGGTAATGTCTTATTCCTTTTGGTATACAATAATATGTAATGCTCAAAAGAACCATTTGTACCACCCATATGGTATTCCCCTCCTGGTCTACTAATAATGAAGATTGGTTCAAACACTATTGAATACCTTGTTGAAATCCTCAAAATGATGAAAATGATTAGCATGTCTTGCCATGAATACTTTATAACCTATATTTTTGAAATGAACTATGAGTAAATGTGGCAATCTTTACACAAGAAGAAATCTTGTCCTTTTTAACTACTCAAATTCATTAGATTTTTAGTGCAATGAAGCAAAATTGATTAATATGCAACTTGTATGGTTTTGGTAAAAAAATACTAGTTGATTGGGATTTTTTAGTGAAATGTTTTTTTGTCATGTTCAATCGTCACATGTTTCACTAGATAATTTTTAATTTAAAAATTATGACATGGATATATATGGTCCCAAGTTAATATGAAGTGGAGTAAATAACCACATTATCATATAACCTTTTTTCTTTTTGAATCATGGAGTCATGGATTTAATTTCTTTCACAACATTTTGTGAAAAAATTATGTGACATGAAAAAAAAAAAATTAAATAAAATTTTCAACAAATTTTTTTGATGCCATTCACGATCATATACAAGTTCATATATTACATTTATACATGATACATTAATGTACACATTCATCAAGGTTTGAATTCAAGACCTCATGGAAGCACACCAAGGTTTTAATCACCAAACCACTTCAAAACCTTATTAACAAAGAAGATTTTTATTATTATTATGCTTGGCATGGAATTGTTTAGAAAATTCAAATTTTAACATACATTTTCTTTTTCAAACTTTATTCAAATATTACAAATGAAAACACAATCTTGAAACTTATTCAATAATGTGTATATATAGAATATTAAATATAAATTTTTAAAAAAAAATTAAAATAACATGTCACATGAATAAATTTTTAAATGTATTTTTGTTTCAATTGACCTACAATCTATATAAATTCAATGTGAATTCAAGTATACATTCATTAATTCTTTAACAATGTTATTTCCATTATGTAAAATATTTCCATTTTTTGAAGAATTTCAATTTTTTATTTTTCCAATATGATTATGTTCAAAGGTTTTATTTATTTTTGCAATGTTGTTAAAATGGCAATCATCTATAAGAAGATTTAGCCACATTTGGTTATAGACAAGTTGTGGAGTTATAAACTTATTTAAATCCTTCAATATTATCGCTACCTACCATACTTTATTGTAAAAAATTGACGATATATATTTTTAAATTGATAGAATTGATTTTTTCTTTTTAAAAAAGATTTTATTGATATTTTTGCCCATTTAAAATGGCAAAAATTGGCCACAAGACTAAAATAAAATAAAATAAAAAGTCAATGTAGCCATTTAATTCTCAATACCATATTTGTTAAATAACATGAATCATACATTAATATAAATGATTAATTACACAACTTTGAAAAAATAATTTAAAAATATTAATATTATTTTAATGATGTAAGAATATATTTTACCTTCATTTCCTTTGTAAAAATAAAAGCAACATAGTTTGGTGAAATTTTGTCATTAAGTAGTTGGATTAATCCCTCCCCCACCCCAAACCAAAATGTTTTTTTTGGTTTTGAATTTTCCTCATTTTGCAATCTTTGTTGGAAAAAATGGAAAAATATCTGCAAAATCAAGGAAAAATATAGACACCAAAAAAATTGCAAAATTTTGAAATCACAAATTTGAAAGAAAAAAAGGTACTTCTAATGAATAAAAATTTAAAAATAATTATAATAATTCCAACCTTAAACAAATAAACAATTCCAATCTCAAATTTATTTTTAAAAATTAAGCTCAATATTTGAAATCATTATAAACTTTGTCCAGTTTTTTTGAACACATTAAAATAAATATTAATGATGTAACCCAATTTTTTTTTGTGGTGACTTTCCACCAATTTGCAAACATAAAAAAGGGCCATCAACATCAATAAAGAATTTTTAAATTAAAACCAAAAACCTTCCATATTTTTAAATGATGTAATTTTATAATGGGTTCTAAGACTTGTAGCCAAAATATAGAATTATTTTAACAAATTTATACCTCCATATATGGTCTACAACCAAAACATGGTTAAATTTTCTTGTGGATGATCTTGAAAAACACCACAAATTTGAAAAATAAAATAAAATTGGTGATGTAAATATTGTGATCACCGTTTATAATTCATTTATTTATTTTATTTTTTACAATTAAAAATTAAAATTCACCACTTAATATTTAAACATAAATTATAACAAAATAAGCCCTAAAGTTTGATAAATCATGTTCAAAATAAAAATAAAAAGTAAAACATATTGATAATATAATAATAATAATTTATAAAATAATATAATAATTATGTAAAATTCTAAAATATATTGAAGTTTTAAATATTACAATTACAAAAATATTTTTCTAAAATTAAAAATTTTAATCACTTTTTTTTTAACATGGATTTTTTTTCATACACTAAGAAAAAATGGGGAAAATTTTAAGGATTATTTTTGGGGTTTTTGGTGTGGCATCATGGACATTCATAATAAAAAAAAATGTTCATGGTGCCTAAAACAAATGAAAGAAAAACATATAATTTAATTTACATAAATTTATAATAAATCTATATATGAAAAAATATAATTTAAATGTTTACATGCATCCTTATATGCATGAACAATTTTACGTAATCACTAACATATTCAAATATAAATGTGAAACTTGCCAAATTTTTATACATCCATTCAAAACATTGCGATGAGTGCAAAATGTAACTTGTGGGTAATGAATTTAACACATTCCAAGTGAATGATTCAATTCATGTGTAAATGTTGATAATTCAACAAATGTGAAAAATTTCATTAAACCGTTCAAATATAAACGTTAGGCACTAAGTTGTTATGTGTGTTTCAATTTATATAATTAAATGCAATATGCAACATTTGAATAATAGTTTCAATAAGTTTAAAGTGAATGATTCAACTCATGTGCAAATGTTGATAATTCAAAAAATATGAAAAATTTACTAAACCATTCAAATATAATAACAAAACATTATGTTGCATGTGTTTCAATATATTTTAATAAGTGCAAGCTACAACTTGTGAGTAATAATTTTAACATATTGAAGTGAATGGTTTAAGTCATGTACACATGTTGATAATTGAAAAGATGTGGAAAAAATCATTATTTTGTTCCAATATATGAGTGAGGTCTTAAATTGTTACATATGTTTTAATAAATTATGGTAAGTTTAAATGCAATTCATGAATAATGGTTTGAACATGTTAAAATTTGATGGTTCAATTCATGTACCATGTTGATAGTTAAAGAAATGTAAAACAAATCACTAACCCATTATAATGCATCGTGTAAATAAAATTAAAGGTTACTTCAATTTTCACATCATCAATTATATTCATAAGTGAATAACATCGTGAATGTAATAATTATGAATAAAATTGACCATTAATTAGTGTAACAAGTCATTTCCAAACTTAAGATGGCCAAATGTAATTGAAACTAATCAAATTGGACAATAGTCATAATGTGTGGGGGTGGAAAAATACATGATTTCTTCTCGTGTCACAAATTGGTTACAAAACACAACAAATCAAAAATTGAATATGGCTTTTAAGAACTTGAAATGGCTAATTGTCAAGGTCTGTTTGGGGAATTGCGCATGAAATAATGAATACCTCATTAATAGGTCTCAACAATGTTCTTGCATCAACAAATCCGTCGATAGTTTCAAAATGGGCAACTTTCACGTTTCATTCGTCAATGCAAAAATCTACAAACTTGGCACAATTTGGAGGAGACATTCTTAAGTATGTAGATGTTTGTTGCATTCTAGATGACCACCTTCTTTTCCAAAAGAGGTTGCTTAAACTCCTCGCATTGGGTTGTCTTCATAGACACCATTGAAAAACTTTGTTGACCATGCTAAGAAGAAAGATTCCTGATAAATTTGCCAACCTTCCAAGTTTTTAATCTCGCTTTCCAAGCTTTTGATCTCACCTTCCAAGCATGCATACATCTTTGAAGAACAACTATGTGTGACTAGAGATCTTCACCACCATTGGTAGCCATATATGGGTCCACACAAGGCAAGAGTGCGTAATGAAGTTCATTGAACTCAAAGCTTATGACATAGGTTCCTCGAAAGCTACAACGTCTTTGATCTTGAAGCCATGCACATTACAACAATTTACTCATAGAAACAACTTGGAATGACAAGAGTAAAAACAAATATGGTGCATCATATATGAGCGATGCTAAAGAAAAATAAAATCTATCGCATCATTTGTGAGGGATGCCAAAGAAAAGTTATATATGGTGCATCATGTGTGAGTGATGTTAAGAAAAAACAAAAAACAACACAAACATACAAAGAGACGCACATGCAAAGAGATGCACGAAAGAAAGAGAGAAAATTAAGGTGCTCATTTGACAACAAGAATAAAAAAATGGCATTTTATTATTTAAAATGCACTACTCAAATTTTTTTACCATGAATGTTTTCTTCATGTGTTAATTTTGTGGCCATTTACTTGAGGTGTATGTTAAGTATGTTCCACTGGCCTCAATTTCTTTTTGTGTGAAACTTCAAATATTTTTGTTGCAAATTCAATATCACCAATTTTTTTTTAAAAATCATTTAAATTTATTTATAAAAAATAACCAAACTTCTATACATAGTTGAATTAGTTACCCAAAACTTGAAGGATATCGGTTTTAATGGTTATACAAAAATAAATATATTAGTTGGGTAAATGTATATAGACTTTTAAAATCCCAAACTAGGTAAGGGTATAAAATCTTTGCAAAACTATCAATCCAAGTCATCATAATTCAAACAAATCTATCATAAGCACATGCATTGCAAAATATGAAAATGCATATATGCTAAAGTATGATTTTGCATATACCCTTTATATACCCTCTTCAAAACAATTACCCTCCACCAAGTAAAAGGGTAAACCTCAACTATATAATAGGTGAGTAAAATAAAGACATGATAAATCTGAAATATTTATTAGTTGGGTATAAGATTCTTTTTTCAATTTTGTGAGGTAGGTAGTCTAGTGACCATACACAAAAAGACTTAGTTAAATTTGACTAGAGGAGAGCAAAAAAATAATAGTAGGAACCTATAGTATGGACAATTTTTTCTTGAAATATGGCCACATGCAACAATTTTTTTGGGGAAAAAAAAAAAAAAAAAACCCCTTTGTATAAGTTGTAGGGCACCTTTTTGTGTTGCCAAAGTGCAAAAAATTGCCAAAAGAAGAAACAATCATTGTGTAAGGTAATTAAAAGGGTAAGCAAAAATATTTACTAGTTAGATAAGGTATATATTTGCCATGTTATATACCCACAAGTATGTTAGGGTAATATTACCCATTCAGAATTGGTTTGGTTGGTTAGTGGATGAAAACAAGTGTTGGGTGAAGCTACATGATGAATGTGTTATTATGTACATAGAAAATAAAAACCATTTTCACAAATGATGAAAACCCTCACCACCTACTCTTATAGATGATGAGGTTCTCAAACAAAATGTCAATCTTGTGAAAAGGTTGTAACCTAGGATGGGTTCAAACTAGTGTTATGCGGGTGTCCGAATTCAAGTGTTAGAACTGGGGGCTCTGGATTTGGGTATCCAAAACCTGACCAGATCCAATTATTAAAAACTCCTAGTAAAAGCATTAATTACCAGTGATCCGCCATTTGGATATTTAGTATGGTTTTGAATAATGCGATCTAATTATGTATGTTTTTGTTATATGTTTTCATTTCTATCGTGTAATTATGTGGAACCCTAAAGTTTTGAAATGTAATTTTATATGGTTTTGTTACAATTATTTGTAGGTTTGAGGTGATTTTAATAGCTCACTAGGTTTTGTGTTTTCATGTTTTTTTAAAAATGTTTTGTGCACATAGCTAAAAAGATAATTTGACAATTTTTTTGTTCCACAACTCCAAGTTAAGTAGAAATTATAATACCCTTGTCATTGCATTTTTTAATTATTGGGGTCCTTTTATTGTTAATGGTGTTGTTAGAATAAATTCTTGCAATGCACAAATGTTATGATGTGTTGTATGCTACCCTTTTGTAATGCAAGTTAATGTTAGGAATCTATCACAAGGGAAGAACAATTTGGGCTTTGAAGTTATAACAATTAGCATGGCACAATTTCATTAAAAAAACACATTTTTAATGAACATCTTGAGTTGTATACAAGGTGTGGACTGTTTGTTATAAACAATGACAAAAACAAATGAGAAACAAGTTGCAAAGAAAAGGAGAATTGTCCCACTTTCTTAGATTACAATTTTTTTTTTGTAGTCACAAACACAACAAGATTTATTGGAGGACTTAATGTTGTACATTGTGAAAGGCTATCATCCTTTGTCATTCGTTGAAAACCCATGGCTAAGGTGTTTAATTCTCCATCAATGCAAGTGGGTATAGTTTCCATCTCAATGGTAGTTGATGAATGAAGTCTTTCCAAATATTATGATAAAAACTAAAGAAAAATATGATTTCCAAACTTTTTTTCTTGTATTACATGTACATCCTCTCTTGATTTTTGGATATTACATGCTAGTTACAACATATTTGATATGGTTGTTATCAATAAGTTTTGTGAGCCCATTTATGTGATTATTGGAATTTTTGAGGTGCAAAATATAACTGGTGCAGCCATGGCAAACTAGATAAAAATTTTATTTGACTCATTTGGTTTGCTTGACAAAGTCATTACTTATGTCAAAAAAAAGGTTTGAATTTAAACACATTGACCAACTCTTCGAAATCAATAGTTTATTATTTTCCCTTTTAATTACCTTCTTCATTTGTAGAATTCTGTTATGGCCATGCAATGTCAAAAACAATTCAGTATGCCATTGATGATGTTAAAATCTATCACAATTTCTTAGAAATCAATTTGAAGGCTACTCAAACATCATTGCAAAAAACTAGTAGTTAGACAAAACAATCATGGAAAGGGAGCCAAGAATGGAAATATGATTATATCATTACAAGGCTAACATCAAGAATGCTCAAAACTCTAGTGAAGATGCAATTTTCTTTGAAAGTTATTTTGTTTCAAAAAACTTTTGAATATCAAAATGCAATCTCCATATGTTATGGATAGCAACAATGGTAAATACTAGTGTTCCAACATTGTATTAATCTAAAATTTGTTCTTTAACATGTTATTTTGCAAATATAAAATTTGTCTTGAAACAACTATAGGAATCATATTAGAATTCAACCAAAACTCCATCACATCATACAAATCTTCATATTTCTAACTATGTAGTAATTATGAACAAACTCAATTTCTCATATCAATGGAAAAAACCTAACAAATTATGGAAAAAAAATAGAAAAAAACACATACTAGAATAAGATTTCTTTTCCTAATAAAAAATTGCTCTCTAATCTCCTTAAGCTCCTTCTTACTTATCCTCTAAAAAAACTACTCATTAGAGATATCCTCTTCATCCTCACAATGTTTCCTAGATCAACCCAATTCTCTCACCATGAACCAATTTGAATTTAGTCTCAATAGTCATAATCCTACCTAGTCATCCTCTATTTCTATCCACCTTGTCAATTATTAAAACCACCTTTGTCTAGCTTATCCAATAGGGATAGCACAACTTTTGTTCAACACTTCCATCTAGTTTGTCCAACAAAAACATTACAATTCTACCTTTAACAAACAAGCCTTACATTTGTTTTTCAGAGTGCTAGTGGGTGAAACTTGGGTGATGGCTTAAGTAATTATCAATAAATTGCTTATTGTTGTGAAACAATGTGATTTAAACCAAACCTAAAAGTATTGGTTGTTTTCAAATGCTCTTATTTTATTTTTCATTTTATGAATTGTTATGAAAGTTGGTGTGGCCAACATTGAAGCTTTGAATCAAGCACTAATTAGTGGTGATTTTGATTTAGAATCATAGGAATTTAAAGGGTTCAAGATGGTGTAAATTGTGGGGATATTGATGCCATTCTTGGGCTTTTCAATGGCTTACAATCATTCTAAAACCCGCAACATGTTGGTGATCATGCTTGACCCTCATTACAAAAATATGAAATGTATTCAAAAGTTTATGGGCAATTGATATAAAAAATGAAATGTATTTAAAACTTTGTGGGCAATTTAATTCCTACTAAAATTGTTGCAAAATACAATGCTAAGATTGTGTGTCCTTTATTACAAATGTATAATCATTTCATTCATGTTACGGAATCAACATAACTACTGACAATTGAATACAATGACCTCTTTTTTGGGCAAGTTGTGTCTATTAATGATGTAGTCATTTCAAATTTGAAAAATGAACTACAATTATTTCAATAGTTACATGTGTGATCAATAGAACATGAAAACCCTTGGTTTGGTAAACACAACATGCGATGCAATTCCCACATGTTTCCTTTTTTCATTGGCTTATCAAGGGTTTGACATTGTGGGTTCATGGATTGAGCTAGAATGAATCTTTAGTGTTGTTGGTGTCATTACAAACCTTCCATGCCGACAATGGGGGATTGAAAATTTGGATCACCTCATTTTGGTGATAAAAATTATCTTCATGATGTTTGTGTTGGTTGTGAGATGCCCAAAAGCTTATGAATATGACTAAATTTGTCTTATGTCTTGGTTTTTTATGAATTTGTTGTTTGTTCATGGTCCATTGTGCCCAAAAACACTTTCTAAATAAATATTTTGCAAAGGTGAAAGTAATTCAATTATAACTTTGAAAAAAAATCATCTTTAGGGGTGACCATAGGAAACTAAAACTTTGAACTTATAGATCATAGATTCTATGACATTTTATGTAACAAACATATATGTCTTTTTTGTTATCTTTTTATAAGTTTTGGGACAATGTGATGGATAGGAAACCTAGATGATGAAATCTATGTCAATTTAAATCTAATTAGCACTTTTAAAATTAGAACCTTAAATCTTGATGATACCCAAACCACATCCATTTCAACAACTTTCAACCTTGTATTCAGAAATGATTTTTGAAGAATTTTAATTGCCCACAAGTCGAAAAAGAAAAGAAATAAAAATGTTGCCAAATTTTTATATTTGATTTCAATTAGTTTAGAATATAAAAAGATGACAAAAAGTTCATATCATTTATGCATTGATTTTACTAAAATCTTCCTATCGACGATACAGTACTTTCTTTTTCAATTCTTTCATGTTGCACCAAAAGTGACAAACAACCACAAGAGGATTTAGCCAAATTTGGTTGCAAGACAAATTTAAAAATTTACAATTTAGAAATCTTATTACATGTTGGCAAACTACCATAACCTATTAAGTGAATATAGTGATTTCAAAAGAAGAAAGATAAGAATTTGTGCAAATTCTCTAAAAATTTTAATGTTTTTGTGGAAAATTCCAAAAAGTTCTTTTAACCATGTTCCTTGGAACCTTTTTAAAAGAAAAATGGAAAACTTTTGTCACAATTGGGATGATAACCATTTAACTACATCATAAAATTCCCAAAAAATACACTAGTGGATAGTAAATATCAAAATCCTTAATTGGGTTTGAATTACCAACTAATTCATGTAGTTTGAAGATTTAATTTCAGCACATGAATTTTAAAAAATTCTTCATGAGTTTTAAACATGTACTGAAGATTAAACACTATTAGTAACAGAAAAGGTTGTGTCATGTGCATACAATTTTGCAATTTATCTACTAATTAATGTCAATTCAATGTTATACATTTGAATCTATAAACCTATTGGTTTTCTTAAGTATCACATTAAGGTCTTAAATATGTAGGGAATGTAAATGTATAATAAGTAGGTAAGTAGTTAATGTGCTTTACTATTGTCCACCCGCTCACAATAATCAACAAGGCATTGATAGAAAAGTTGTAGATGTTTTAAGAAAGGACCAAAGATGTGAAGGAAACAATAGAGAAAATCCTAAAAGATGTTTGGAAAAAGGAAAAATCAAGGGCCTATGGGTTGCTTTGTCTGTTAATGGTTAATCACGTTCAAGCTGGGAATGATATCCAAACCACTAAAGATTTGACAAATGCAATGGAGCTTGTAAACTAGAGCAACGAGAATAGCAGGTGGTGTGTTAGGCCCACCATCATTGTTGTGCTCTTGCAATGGCCAAGGTTGCCATTGCTAACGCATTCCTGCAATGGCAGGAAAGGTTTTTAAATTTTTTTTAAAATAAAATTAAAAATTAAAAAATAATAATTTTAAATTATTATTATTATTTTTTAAAGGGCCTGCTTGGGCTTTTGCATCCTAGTGTGTTTTCTATGGCTCCTTTTTTGCGTCTTCCATCAGTTCAAAATGGCCTTTGTCCTCATCGCTTCGACCTTTACAATTCAGGCAACCTTTTGAAGCATGTTAAGAATGTTCACCCTCATGCTAGCCTTATCTCTTAGGCTACCCATGTTGCCTTATCTTTGCAGGTGTCTTCTTTTCTTGTGCTACACCCTGGTTTTTGGTTTCGGGTTTAATCTAATTTCATTTCGAGGTTGTTTGAGGCTTGTTTCGCATGCTTTCGTTTGTTTCATAGGATATTTCGAACTATTTAAGATGAGGTCAAACAAGCTTTTCGTTTACCCCTTGCTCAAATTGCTTGAAATCCAATGGACAAATAAGCATGGTTCTTTCTCCTCATGTTGCCACATTGGTGTTTGCATTATATTCGAAGAGTTCATTTAAGTGAGTGAAAGGTTTCTACCCGCCTTAGGAGGTTTATGGCAAGTGACCAATCTTTTCTTCAAGAGGAATCCTTTCATGCCTCACGTGCTCCCCATTCCCATCGTTTATTAGACGATTCTTTAACCACCCATCTTTGTCAATATTTGATTTTTGGTAGAGCTGAAAAGTACAATTGTGCTTATAAAGCTCTTCAACCCATGATGCTAACTATACCTTTGAAAGACACCGTTGTAACTTTGCATCAACTACACCCCCTTCCATTAACCTTGCCCTTTCACTTATTTTTTACTATCAGCATAAAGACATTTTTGTCTTGGATTAGACTCCCCATTTATCTTCGAATGGGTTGACTAAGATGGTTTATGAACATCTTTTGAGATGCTTCATACCAAAAGACCATCCTTAAGGTTTTCAAAATTATTCCACGCTACTACTGTTATTGCCCGTGGTGATATCCCTAGGTTAATGGCCCTAATGCTGGGAGTTAATAAATTGTTGGTAATGGGAAAAGACATTAGAGGTCTTCATCCTATTGTCATAAACAAAGTTTTTTTTTGATTTATTAATCATTCCATTGTCTTAGAACTTCGAGGGTCATTTCAGGAGCACATATCCTTCCATTAGTTTGGAATATTGACCCTTGGAGGCTATGAGCCCATCCCTTTTAGCATTAAAACCCTTTTCAACCTACACCCCGATTGGGTTATGATGCAAGTTAACATTGAAAATGTTTTTAATAATGTTTCTCAAGTTGTTATTTTTTAAGAGTTGCGAGATGTTGAGGGTCCTTTGGCAAGCATTGTCCCTTTTACTAAGTTATTTTATGGTGTTCATTATTCCTTTTACTACCAACATGGGTAGCATGAAGAGGGGGTCGCCATTATTGAATCATCTTTAAGCACAAGGCAAGGTGACCTCCTAGAAGGTCCTTTATTTGCCCTAGCCCATTATTGAACACTCTTAAAGACCATTGTGTAAGGCCCCCAACTGTGTTTTTCCATCTTTAGCGGACAATACTCACATTGTGGGCCTTATGAGTAAAATTATATTTACTTTTGACCACCTTTCAACCCAGTTAGCACTAGTTGGGTTTAGGGTCAAGGTGGGTAGATGCAAGCTATGATGGTTCAAAAGTGGCAAAAATCCTAGTCCCAAAAGTCCATGTAAATGGAAAAATTAACATTAGAATGGAAAAGACGTTAAAAACCAATTTTTCTGGGTCCTATGTGGTGATTAATCAAGTAATAAAGTCCATATGAAAGGATGCCCATTTAAAAAACTCTTTATTATACATGTTAAGGGAAAAAATATATCAATCCAACAAAACATGACCAAGATTGGGACTTTTGAAAATATGGTCCAAATCTAGTCATTCAAAAGTCCATAATTATTTGTTCATTAAAATTTTTGTTGTAATTTTTTTCAATTCATGTTTTTTTTCATCATGTATCATATTTTGAGTCCCTATAAAAAATATTGAAATGAAATCATAACAAAAAAATGCATTTGAATGCTAATGCAGAACCTAGATTATAATCCACATGTTCACTTTAAAAGTCCATTACAATATGATTAGTGTATGTTTATTGAATTTTTCCCCTTAATAAATATTTTTATTCAAATTAAAAATCTTAATCCGTAAATATTTTTGTCGATTTGATTATTTTACAATGTGTTTGTGGCATATGAATGAAGTACATTTTGTAAAAAATCCATAAGGTGACAATAAATGAACCACCATAACTTGCATCTATCCACGTGTGAAAGTGCAAGCTTTGGAGTCCATCAGGGATCTATTCAGGCATAGAGATTTCTTAGGGTTGCATTTTGGTCACAAATGGTTTATGTATGTTGGGTGTGTGAATGGGTTTTCAAGACTTTAACATGCATTTTTTGATTGAGACATTATCTAAGACATGTTGCATATCAATGACCTTCCTTTCTTGGGAGATGTATAAGGTCATGGGAGTCTATTCAAAGCCTTTCAATGAGGTGTTAGTCTTGATTACTGATCTCCTTCTGTGGTATAGGCCTTTTATTTGTGGAGGATTGTGCCTTATCTGTTTTTTTTAAGAGTTGGGTTTTAGTGACTTCATATTTATGCTCTAGGTTTCGTATATTTAATAAACCTATTTTGGAGGAATATGTTTATCAAGTTGAGGGGGGCCCACACCTTCTTTAGTCATGCCTTCATGCAATTTGGGATAACTTCTTCCTACAACTAAAGATATGCACCTTTTTTTTAGAGTTTGGTAATTATCGATGCCCAAAGTCTTTAAGTATCTTTGATGGACATTCATCAGAACACATCTTTTAGGTTTATCTTGGAGAATGATTCCATTTCTTCAACATCTAGAGCCCACATTTGCTTTTGTTTGGGTAAAGGGACAAGGTTATGGTTGATTGTTAGGTCATCTATCCATTTATTTTACATCACACACTTTATTTTCACCTCAATGTTGCATTTTCGTCTCAGTTTGATTCAACCCTTGACATTTAGTTTTTTAACATGTGAATGTGGACATGGGTTAAACACATTTGGCACACATTTAGCACGTTGTCCATTTGAAGGTTAGGGAATAACCATACATGATACCATCAAAGATGTCATGTATGCCCTCATTTGAGAGAATGGGCACGATGTATGGAGAGAACGATGGTATGCCCTTGCGTCAGGAATTTCATTATGAACCGATCTCTACATGATTCATGAGGACCAAGTTTTTGTTGTCGATGTGGTGGTTATGGACCTAACATAGGAGACGGTGGTTACAAGTGTTATTAGTCAACCAACAAGTGTAACTATGGAATTTAACGTCATTGCTAAAATCTACAAGTATAGACAGATTCATGAAGGATACCACTTTATTCCAATGGCCATGGAAGTGCACGGCACACCTGGATGTGATATGGATTATTTCATTAGGGAGTCTATTCGTCTTTTCCACGATAGACAATTGAGAGGTCATTTATCCTTGTTTTTTTATTCAATTTTTCAAGCAATGTGTTAGTATTACTATTCAGTGTGCTTTAGCCTTTGCTATAAACAAGAAGACTACATTAGTGAAAGTTGTTTTTTTTAGACCTCCTATTACTATTAGATCTCACAATTTGCATGCAAGCAACGTCAAAGGGGTTATGGGCGAAATAGCTTCCTACCACGAGAGGGACAAGCTTTCTCCCTTCTTTGGTTGCTATAGGTTGCACTTCTTTTAGCCTTTCTTTGGCCTTCCCTTTTATCTTCTATGTGACGGTTCCAACCATTGATTTTTATTGGACTTTTTGTTCAAATAGATTGTTTAGATCCAACATATAACCTTGTCAAGTGCAAAATTACTTGAAAAGTGCACAACTTTTGTTTTGCTTAATGTTTTGAAAATTTTAACACTTGATAATGCATAATTTTGAATTTATATACCTAGATTCAAATCTAAGCAAATAACCTTGTCTAATATAACTACCTAAAGAGTGTATACAACTTTTGTTTTGCCTGATTTTCTGAAAATTCAACTTACTTTTGTTTTGATAGTCTTCCAAAAAATTTCAAAATTTCAAAAATAAAAATAAAAATGCCAAGGTATTAGTATTCTAGGTTTTTTTTCTCTCTCTCTTATTTTCATTTTTCGAAAAATGTGGAGTCATTAAACAAAAAATAGCAAAGTAAGTTGAATTTCAAGCACTCCAAAAACATTTTTATTTGAAAAAAAAATTAATCAAAAAATAAACAAAACCTTTAAAAAATAAAATCACTAGCCACTCCACTGGCCCATTTCAACAAAAGGTATGTACAGCAGGTGAATTCATTAATAACAGTGAGTTCATATGTGTATATATATAGTGTGACGATGCAATGAATTCAGTAGTCTAGTGAACGGAGACTATGAACTACACCCACATTTTGTAGTAGTGTGGGAATGCCAGTTATCAATTACGCAGTACATGCAACAAAAGGGGAACAGTAGGCCATGGTAATAATTTCAGCGTGGAAAACAAGCTAAACCAAAGGAGATGTTTACTTGGAGGCACTGGGAGCGGTCTCTGGGACCCATTTCTAAATTGTCTACACTCGAGCCCCAGTTGGGGGGAGTGCAGGCGTGACACCAAAAGTCGCGGGGATATAATTGGAGTTGCAGAGTCGAAGTCCACACGCCTCACTTTCTGTCTGCAAACTCCAACTACGTATTTATTATTATTTTGAGTGGCAGTCAGCCCAGCATTTTGTTTCTGGCTAAATGTAGACAATTCGCTGTTTTGTTTTCAAAATGCCAAAAAATATGTAATTTCTTCTCCTGTTTTGTAGTCGCCAATTTTCCCCCAACTTTTTTTGAATTTTTTTTTCAGATTTCTCTATTAGGTTAATAAAGCATGCTAGTCAAAAATGTGAAGGATGATGCTTAAACTGTGTTACTTTCATTTCCTTTTCTATATTATTATAGCCAAATTTAGTTAAACTGTCTTCTGGATGATCACCACTGTTTGTAGCTAAAGTGGCAATTGTTCATTGGGAGCTGTAGACAAAGTGGCAATCATCCCTAGGAAGATTTAGCCAAATCTGGCTATAAACCAGAAATCAAGTACAAACCTTTAATCATCCTTTTTATATGTTTGGCTACACAATGACAATCACATATATGAATCTGGTGACTTTACTTCTTTCTCTTTTTTCCTCCCTTCTGGTGACAGAAGACCTCCAAATTATTTTTTTGGGTTATTTCGAGTTTTTTATTTAGCATTTTGGCGATATATCGCCAGGTAAAAAAAAGGCTGGTGCCAGCATCGTCTTCTCCCTGCCTCTGCTGCTGCTGCTGCTGCAGTGAGAGAGCTCAATTGGGGTAGCGGCTATGGCGTGGTGGTGGTGGTGCAATGCTGGCGCCACCAGTAGTTCTAGTCACAGATCCAGAGAATCATCTGCACCTGTGTCTATCCCAGCTTTCACTGCAGTGATCATTTTTCTGTCTTACACCGGATTCTTTCAAGTGCACCCTGCTCTCGCCTTAAGATCTGTTCCTGCAGCAGCAGCTCCTCGCGGTGCAGCTTCTTGTTCTTCATCGGACAGCGGCAGTTATAATGAATTTCTGGAGCGGCCCAACTTTGCTGGAGGTGACGATGTCGGGTTATATTCCCTGGAGGATACAGGACGTCGGCATTTGATCAGTGTGTCGTTCGAATCTTCTCATGAAGTGTATCATGCAGCGGCAAAGGTGAGTCTGGTGCCCTTCAATATGAGCTGAGATTTTTTTTGGGCGCGCGCGCGCGCGCGTGTTAGGACATCTTTCCATTAGGCTGCTCTAATCACAGATGTTGTGATCACAGCAGGTTTCTATTAAGTTTTTTCAACTAGTTTCTCACAATCATCTCACAGCTCTACTGATCAAGTATTCACCATTTGCAAGAGTTGTGAGTCAGAATATGACTCACCATGCAGTAACATTTTGTCCTTTTTTTATGAGAACATGTATTCTCAGAGTTGCTAAATTGATTAATTACACATTTTCAGCCCTCTTACAGGCTTTCTATGAAAAGCCACTGACATTAGGCTGCTGTGATCACAGTTACACATAGACACCCTTAGTCTGTAAGTCTTTCTGTCAATTGACAATGACGTCTAAAAATCATGCAGTTAGGGTCACACACTGGGGTAGCTGAGAAAGATTTGGGCAGAATTGAGAAATGTTGAAAATGAGAGTCTGTTCTGTCCTTCCTCTCAAATTCTCTGCTCTTGACAATGACATAAGTTAAGATTTACACCTATGCGATTCATCCACACTAGAGTCCTCATCTAATTCCTCCAGTATAGAGTGCCATGAGAGGGCAATCTTGTGAACTTGACACGCCATTAATAGTGGATCATGAAAAACCCATGATCAGAAGCTGTTGGTAAATTTCGGTGAACTCCTCAAAAGCCCCTGAGCTGGTATTCTCCGTTCTGTGGATAATCAGGTAAGCTCTGCTTTACATGCCAAAGCTCTCAAACCTTAGAACTAATTAGAAGCTGAGAGCTTGCTTAATGCAGCATTGAAGTTACTGTTTTCTTGATAAATTCTGTTGGCAAATGTGGGTTGCACAGAATTCCCGTATATCATCTATGGGAGAAGATGGTGCAGATGGAACAACACTGGAAAACCGGCCAACAGCTGGCCTACGAGGTGATGTCAAGTCCGGTCCTGCTGGAGGGTGGAACCCTCCGCATGGCCCTATAGTAGGTCATAGCCAACCACCTAATCCAGTGCCACAAGGTGGAGGAGCAATCCCTCCTAGCCCAAGTAGTAATCCTAGCCCAAGTGGATCTGGAAATCCACCTCAATCTCCACCTACTGGTGGTGGTAACAATGGTGGTGGCGACGGAGGCGGCGGAGGCGATGGTGGTGGTAACGGAGGCAATGGAGGCGATGGTGGTGGTGACGGAGGCAACGGAGGCGATGGTGGTGGTAACGGAGGCAATGGAGGCGATGGTGGCAGTGACGGAGGAAATGGAGGCAATGGTGGTGGTGGTGGAGGAGGGG
>Ga0116231_10002313_pt1 | contig 39853 bp, 26 predicted proteins | sample S1TSphgellanicum_2_FD_89695 | JGI IMG/M metagenome (GOLD analysis project Ga0116231, IMG submission 89695) | Host-associated microbial communities from peat moss isolated from Minnesota, USA - S1T2_Fd - Sphagnum magellanicum MG | ecosystem: Host-associated > Plants > Peat moss > Unclassified...
GCGACTAGTTTTCACATGCGACTTGTCTTAGGCGACTAAAAGGATTTTAGTTGCAAAATGTCTCTTGTGACTAAAATTTAGTCGCAAAGAGCAGTCGAAAATACATGTTTTTCTTCTAGTGATCCTACCAATTTTTTATTGCATCTCCAAATGGAAAAACATCCATGGAGTAGTGATTTTAAGCAAACATATTGACAACCAAATCAAAATGATTTGTCAATCAATTTCTAAATTTAAATTTTATAATAAATAATGTTGAGAAACAACACTCATCCTTGATGTTGCCTAATACCATCACCACAAAATTTCCACCAACATGAAATATTCCAATTGTCATTGGTGTAACATAATATCCAAAAACAAATTGGACCACACATTTATTATGAGATTATAGCTCAAAGTAGGCTCCAAAGCCTATCTACATGTTGCTTGCATAATCACTTTGAAAATGCCAACTCCCATGTCAAGTTTCTACTCATTCAACAAAATAGGTAACTTCAAGCCTTCATCACCAAACTCCCTTTCAAAACAATATTGTTTTTTTAAAAAGGCTAGACAAGTAAGGAAAGTGGAATTTGCATTGAAGTTCAACGAATACAAGGGATATATGATCCTAGTAGCATTCATGAGCTCATGAGAATAAAATCTTTGATCAAGCTTTTCAATGAAAACAACTATTACAACTGAACATGTGTCTTTCATTTTCTTTATTACAATAAATCAATTATCACAAGTGCACATAGAAAAAGCCAATGTTGAAGGGCACTTGTAATGGATTTATTACCACCAACCTTGGAAGAAAAAAATTGCACATTCAATGTTTGTGGTTGCATTAATCCACTAAGTTAACAACAATCTATTATTGTCACAATCAAAAGATCATAAAACCTTTAAAGGTTTCATTAGTGTATTTCTTAAAATTATGGAATAACTTATTTGCTTTTGTCCCCATCAATTGTGTAAACTTGCATTGCTCAAGTTGACTTTTAAATGAACAATAATAATAATTATATATATATATGTGGCTTGTAAAAGCCTTTCAATTTCTACACAAAAGGCTACTTGGAAAATGTTTGAACAATCACATTTGTTTGATGCACAACATAATGGATAGCAAGCATGAAAAGAGTTGTTCATTTACAAATTTACATTGTCACATCACTTTGAACAGATGTAAAAACAATAACACCATCAAACCCATAATAAATCAACTTGTAATTAATATCTTCCACTATTAGAACCCAATAAACTAGAAAGGAGTTGAAGATCATATTGGTGAGGTTGTCAAATGTGCCACTTCTAATTAACTTTTTCAAATTCAACAAAATTTCATTACATTTAAAGCTTTCACAAAGTAAACATGGATGCTCGCCCATGATTAATTGTCAATCATTGTAACTTCATCATAGCTTATCATAATGTACTTCACTTTAAACCATAACTTTTGTTACAGTGAAGGTAACGGGGCATTGAACTTTTGTAATTCCCTTTTAGAACTATCATTCCAATGTTTCTTTGGAGTATTCTTCACCTTCAAAGATTGAAAGAACATTTTCATGGCTTCAAAAGCAATGAAAAGATGACCTTGTTTCAAAAGCCAAAAATTTGCAACAAGCAATAAGAATTTTTTTCCCTTTTTCCAACCCCATCCCCCATAACAACCGTGTTTGTAACTAAATCTTTTCCCATGTTGTAGAATAAGCGATCATTTTTTACATGTTTTGATTTCACATATATGTAGTACTACGGCACTTTGCAATTAGGTCCTACAACCTTGCATTTCCACCTCTCAACATGCTTCTAAAGGTTGTTGAATACAAAATTTAAATTTTTTTCTCTCCCTTCAATCTATGTACAAACTTAACGCCTCACCATATTCATTTTCCCATCAAAACCAACCACAACTTTTGCTCACAAAAATTTTGTTACTCAAACATCTTGAAAACCCCCATTAATTTTTCATTCTCTCAATCTATTATTATTCTTCCTCATTTGGTTAGACATAGGTGATGAGTTTGGTTGCAAGAATTTGAAAACAACAAAAGATTCATGAATATGGATGTTTAAAACAATATTAAATTCAAATGTAGTGCAACCATATGTGTTGCAAACAACAATAATAGCCTAGGTTGATTCAATGAACATTGACTCAATGAAACAACATTGATTACATTAGAAAATTCAATTTTAAAAAATGTATATTTAAAATAAATTAGTAGTTGCAAAGAAGCCATTGTGCATAGACTCAAGAAATGCAAAGCCCTAAAGCTTGAAAAGTTATAGACTTAAAAAAAAAACTTAACTCAAAAAATACAAAGCCCTTAAACCTTAAAGCTTGAGATGCTACAAACTTACAAAGCAAAAAGAAACAAGAAAAGCTCTAGTAAGAAAGAAAAACCAACAAAAGAACTTGAAACTTACAAATTGTAAAAACTAGAAATTTTCAAAATGTAAAAACTAGGAATGTCTTTTTAATCACTTCAGCAAATCTTGTTCTTATACAAAATCTTGAAAAATCCTAGATAATTATGCAGAATGTCCTCACATCCCGTGCTAAATTAACCCTAAACAAAACCCTAAGAAACTAGCAAAATCAACGAATTAAAAAAAAAAAAAGGTTTAAGCAAAGGGTTGTCACAGGCCCTTGCTACAAATGACAAAGTGGTGAATTTTTTTTTTATAAATGTGATGTAGGCTACTCACATCACAAGTTCTCTTTTTGTTTTGTTGGGCCTTGCCTACCAAGAAGGCAAGGATATTGTGTTTATATTCATTATAGAGTATTGTAGCTTAAGGGATTTTGGCCCCTAGGGCACTATAGTAGTAGATCTATTTTTATTATACAAGGATTTTTCAAAGATGATATTTTGGGCTTGTGTGGAAACTTGAGATTAGTTATTATAGAGTTATAATAGTATCTTGAAGGATTTTGGTTTGTTTTAGAGGATTTTTTTGGGGAAGATTATATTATTTTTGCATGGTGAAATATTTAAATATTCATAATTCTTCTTCTTTCTTTTGCATTAAGATACTTTTTTTTAATGTAAAATGGCAAGGCTATAGTGTGAGTGGCACACCCCTTGTTAAGTTAATATTTTCCTATTGCTGCCATGTCCACTTTGCCAAAATGCCAAGTTGACATTCACCACTTTTACCACTTTCCCCGGAAAAAGAAAACCCCACTTTTACAGGTGTAAAATAAGTTTTGGAATATTCAGTGCTAACTTCTAACCAGTGTTGGGCCCTTCCCTCTTTTTCAGAACCTAGTGGGTAAGGGTAGGGTAGGGTATATATATACCCTTTTTTTGAAAAACCATTCATTGCCGGTTCTTTCATGAAAACCACCAGTTATTAGAGAAATTGGGTAAAGTCACCCTGTCTTCACCCTGTCTTTGGGCCTCCTTTCACCCCCCCTAACCCCTCTTATTATGATTCTCAAGAATTTTTTAATTCCCGAACCTCCCCTCAAGGTATTGACAAAATCAAAGAATCACACAACATAACACAATACAACACGGGTTCTACTGAAGAATTTTTTAATTCTCGAACCTCCCCTCAAGGTACTGACAAAATCAAAGAACCACACAACACAACACGGGTTCTACTCCTTGAAGTTCTAAACCCCCAATGGAACGATGTGTCTTTTATTGTTTAAATTCTTCTGATTGATGTGTCTAAGATATTTGAGGATGTCTCAACTTCTCCCTTGACTTATATCAATTTATTTTTGTGAAAAAAATATCACATTATTCTCAAATTATGTCCCAATCAACTACAGATGTACCAATCCTAGAATAGATAATCTAAATCAAATAACTAATTTCTTTCAGAGTTTTGATATCCTTGATTTCCTAATAAGGAAAATTGCAACAAAATTCCTTGATTTTTCCTAATAAGTTAAAGTGGACAAAGCTCCTTTGATTTCCTTCCTAATAAGAAAAATTGCACAAATTTCGTTAATTTTCCTAATAAGAAAACATGGACAAAACTCAGCTTGATTTCCTAATAAGGAAAATTGCACAAATAAAATTCCTTGATTTTGCTAATAAAGAAAAATTGGACAAAACTCCTTTGATTTCCTTCCTAATAAGAAAAATTGCAGAAAATTCGTCAATTTTCCTAATAAAGAAAATATGGACAAAACTCCTTGATTTCCTTATAAGAAAAATTGCACAAATTAATTTCCTTGATTTTCCTAATAAAGAAAAATTGGACAAAACTCCTTGATTTCCTTATAAGAAAAATTGCACAAACTAAATTCCTTGAATTTCCTAATAAGAAAAAAATGGACAAAACTCCTTGATTTCCTTATAAGAAAAATTGCACAAACTAAATTCTTTGAATTTCCTAATAAGAAAAATTGCACAAACTAAATTCCTTGATTTTCTTAATAAGAAAAAAATGGACAAAACTCCTTATAAGAAAAATGGCACAAACTAAATTCCTTGAATTTCTTAATAAGAAAAAATGGACAAAACTCCTTGATTTCCTTATAAGAAAATTTGCACAAAATAAATTCCTTGATTTTCTGGATAAGACAAAATGGACAAAACTCCCTGATTTCCTAATAAGAAAAATTGCACAAAATTCCTTGATTTTTCTAATTAGAAAAATTGGACAAAACTCCTTGATTTCCTTCCTAATAAGGAAAAATTGCACAAAATTCTAAACCCTTTATTCTACAATAGGTAGATGGATTCGATCTAATACTAAATTTGTCTTAGGGTTTTAACTTTTAGGGCAGCCTGGGCAACGAAAAAACTGCCCGAGTAGGAAAGTGGTCATAATTGAAACATTTTGGACCAAAATTTGTGGCTTGAAACCAGGTCCAGATCTGAAGCTGGGGATCCGATTGAGACACGTAGCGTTGTCTGAAAAAGCCTACAAAGCCGCAGCAGCAGCGGAGGAAGCATCCTCGTTCGTTAGTGTATTTCCGGGTGTCTTTCTCTTTTTTGGCGACTGCCCGGATTAGTGAGATTCTCAACCTGTGTTAATATTTGTTTTTGGGATCAATTTTGTGATGTAGCCAAAGTGGCGATAGTCCACATATGAAGATTTAGCCAAATCTGGCTACAAACTAAATATGAAAGTCATTTAAAAAAAAAACATCCTTCTTTTATTTTGGCTACCCCTACTTGAACCCATGTATTAGAAATCTGGCGGGTTTTCTTAAACTTTGGTCGAATTTTGGCTATTGAAAATCTCGAAAAGTATCTGATTTAGCATTTTTAATAATATTTATTATCACTTTTCGGCTTTCCATAGTCAGCAGGAAAAAAAAAAAAAAAAGCTGTGTGTCAGCTTTTTTTTATTATTATTTTAATGCTGGCTATACATAGCCGAAAACCGAAATTAAAAATTAAAAGTGCTAAAATCAGATTTCTTTTTTGAGATTTTAATAGTCAAAATTCGACCAAAGTTTAAGAAAACTCGCCACATTTCTTCTATACATGGGTTCAAGGAGGGGTAGCCAAAATAAAAGAAGGATTTTTTCTTAAAATTAACTTTCATATTTAGCTTCTAGCCAGATTTGGCTAAATCTTCCTGTGGATGATCGCCACTTTGGCTACATCACAAAATTGACCCCAAAAAAACATTGCTCCTCGTGAGCAATGTGTTTAGTCTGTCATTAAATTAATTAATTAATTAAAGTCTGTCATTTTTGTGCTGCAGAAACGTGTCTGGTGTGTAAGGAATTTGCGTTTTCTTGGGTCTCTCTTTGTGTGTCTACGTGCGCGCGCGCGCGTGTATCTGTGTTTCTACCTCTCTTGTCTGCGTCTCTGTGTGATTGTTTGGGTGTGTTTTCTCTTCCCTTATTGCTGCTCGCACTTCTTTTTCGTTGTTGGGTGGGTTGAATACATTCTGAATCCAGAGCCGTCCTTAGAGACTGTGAATAGTGAATGTGTGTGTGTGTGTGTGTTCTGGCAGTATGACTGAGAAGGTTTACAAGTACGCGATCGTTGGAGGAGGTGTTTCAGCTGTGAGTTTTACTTCATCTCCCCTCCCCTTTCCTTCCTTCCTTCCTTCCTTTTTCTTCGCCATCTGGTCCATCCCAACCTTGACTGTTGCAATCTCTCTTCGCCATCCGTGTGCTATACAAACCTAGATCGAGTTGAAGAACTTGGACAGGTTTTTTTTTTTCAGTTACCGATCTTGATGACTTTTTCAAACTTGATAGACAGGCATTTTTCTCCCCAAAAAAGGCATTTCAATGAGTTTTCCCTCAAGATTGTTGTACAAGCTTTTTTTACTAGCGATTTTATGTACCTATTTGTTAGGTTCATCCGTTGCTAGCAATAATGAAGAAGCAGAGTCTGGTTTAGAGGGGGGAAAAAGTTGTGGCTGCTTGCTGGTTTGTTGTGGGGGGTTCTGATCTGATCTGGTTCCTGGGAAAAAAAAAACTTTGATCATATAATACATAGCTGCAAGTGAATCTCTCTTTGTGCAGGGATATGCAGCGCGGGAATTTGTGCAGCAAGGCCTAAAGCCTGGGGAGCTTGCCATCTTCTCTTCAGAAGAAGTACGTCAGTCGGATTGCTTATTCATTGTTCTGACCAACTGAGCAAATCCTAGGTTACGAGAAAGCTCACACGAATCATGGGTGCCAAGTTTGCAGACATTACTATACAAAACCTGAGTCAATTAAGTAACTTTCCTTGAAATCAAAATTCTACAAACCCTTCTTCCTGCAGCACAGAGAAGTTCCAATTTTCTTGTAGCAATCAACAAACCATAAAAGTGTCAAAGAAGAGTACATATTGTAAAATCCAAGCACAGATTGTTACCTTTCCTTTTCCACCCCCTGAAGTTTTTCATATGCTATTTCAATTGGTCATTGTACAGTTTGCACCTTACGAACGGCCAACCCTAAGCAAGGCTTATCTGTTTCCTGAAGGTAAATTCAACAACCCGCTTGCACACAACCTTCTGTTTTGATTTGTAAGAGCTTTGACTTTTTTCATGCTTTCCATGGATATTGCAGCCACATGGATCTAAACTCCACTGGGATATGTACACCAAGGGGTCAGGTTTAAGAGCCAAATGTTACAAGCCTTTTGAATCAGAATTTTGCGCCACTTCATGAAATTGGATTGAATGAATGTCTCACTGGGTTAAACAAATTATGTAGCTTGAGATTGTTTCAGCCATTTGTTGCAATGGAAAAACAGAATGGCCGAAACAATCTGGTGGAAGTTTCATGATTGAGAATTTGTGTAGAGTTCAGCTTCACAGATCTGAGTGTTGATGATGTTCATCCTCTTGTTTCTTGTGGGGGGCTTGTTGATTCATGACAGGAGCTGCTAGGCTGCCAAATTTCCACGTGACTGTTGGGAGTGGAGGAACAAAACAGCCACCAGAATGGTATACTGAGCATGGTTAGTTGATTCCCTACCTCTTTGATTACCATTTGAACACCAAAAAAGACTTGGTTCCCACTAAATCTGATTCTCAGATGGTTCATTCAATCTGGTAGGAAGCAAGCTATTGGGGAATCACAGATACTCTGATAACAAGGAAAAGTTTTCACAGTCCCGGTTAAGAGCTCAGGATTAAGCTGTGAGCCTGCTAGGCCATATGAATACGAGGTGCAATAAAAAAAAGATCTAAGATCTTCATCTCTTTGCAACTGTGGTCAGTCTTAACAGTGGCCGGTTTTGTTGTCTTTTTGACATTTGTGCTGACCTTTCAACTTCCAGTGAACCCAGGCTTTTCAGTGCATTGACATAAATCAGGGTTGTTGCATCATGGCGGATCTTCACAGGCATTGATCTGTACCTGAGCACAGAAGTAAAAATACTGGATGTAGAAGCCAAGAGCCTGACCACATCTGCAGGAGCTACATACAAATATGAGACTGTTATTGTTGCCACTGGTGCCACAGTGAGCCTCCTTTTGCTTCCTTATTTCATAGTCTCTTGGGCATGCTTTTCTTGTGACCATTCAAATGTTGGAAACAGAAGGCAAAATGGAATGATCCTTGGGACTGGTAAGCAAATATTCACAATGTACTTTGGCTTCTGAAAAGCTTGGACTTAAAAGATTGGAGCATCTATGTTTTGCAGTTTGTTAGGCTTGCTGATTCTGGTGTACCTGGAGCTGATGCCCAAGGTATATACTACCTTCGAGAGATTGATGATGCTGATAAGCTCCTAGCAGCCATCAAGGATAAGAAGGATGGTCCAGCCGTGGTCATTGGAGCCGGTTACATTGGCTTGGAACTCACTGCTTGCTTGGTCAAGAATGATGTCAAGGTCACAATCGTCCATCCAGGGCCTCATTTCAGTAAGTCCTTTGCTCTTCAACCTGGAACCATTGTCAAAGCACTGTATTGACAGAAATTGCAAAATGTATTGGGGTCTAAACACATGTTTTCTTCCTGTGTCCATGTTGCAGTGCCCCGATTGTTCACCCCAGAGCTTGCAGCCTTTTATGAGGGCTACTATGAAGCCAAGGGCGTGACCATTGTCAAGGGACCCAGAGCAACAGAGTTCGAGAAAGATGAAAGTGGACAAGTCAGTTAGAACCCCAACTGCCACAAAGAATGCTTCTTTGAGTGGCATTTACCTGTGTAATTTTGACTAACAACAACAACGAATTTGTCCTATTTTCTTACAACTGGGAAAACTTCACTGCAGGTTAAGACAGTGAAGCTGAAAGATGGCACCACATTAGCAGCAGACATTGTGGTGGTGGGTGTGGGGGCTAAGCCCCGACTGGAGCTCTTGAAAGGGCAAGTGGCAGAGGAGAAGGGAGGATTCAAGGTAACCATATTTCTTTTGTATATATGAAGAATCACTTGCACTCAAGTTAACCACACTTCTTCAGTATTCCAGAGAAAAGCTGTAACTCAATTTGCTAAGTAGAATAGTACCTGCTTGTTGCAATTCCAACACATTGCACTGGTGCATGAAGACCATCCTGTCCTTGCAATTCACAATGTGTGGTTTTAGCTGATGTGAGTTGGCTTGTCCCACAGGTTGATGGATTCTTCAAGACCAGTGTTCCCCATGTGTATGCAGTGGGGGACATAGCTGCTTTCCCTTTGAAGAAATATGGTGACATTAGGAGAGTGGAGCATGTTGATCATGCACGGAAATCAGCGATTCAGGCCGTTCAGGTTCGTTATCCAAACCCCTTTTACCTTTCTCAAAATCCAAAAATAACCCACCAAATGTATCTGATCAGAAGCATTTTTTTCCACCCATTTTTTTCTTCTTTTGAGTTCACTTTGACAATCAATTGCAGGCAATCAAGGCAGAGGAGAGAGGGGAGACAATTCCTGAGTATGATTACCTCCCATATTTCTACTCGAGGTCATTTGACTTGTCTTGGCAATTTTATGGTGACAATGTTGGTGAGGCTGTAACCTGGGGACGGGAGGCAGCACAACTATCATCTTCAAAGTTTGGTACATACTGGATCAAGGATGGGAAGGTTGTGGGTGCATTTTTGGAGGGAGGCTCACCTGAGGAGAATAAGGCAATAGCCAAGGTTGCCAAGGAGCAACCAGCTGTAAGCAGCAAAGATGAGCTTCTCTCTGCAGGTCTATCATTTGCCACCACGATCTGACTGTTACAGAGAACCTGTTTTGCCACAGTTGTGAAGTAAATTGTCCTCAGTACATTATGAAACAAAACAAAAATTCTAAAGAAATGATAAGTCTAGTGTTGCAATGGTTCTTAATCATGGACAGACACTTCTGGCAAAAACACTCATTGATTGGAAGCAATGAAGTAACTGTAAGAGTCAACTAAGGTATGTAGCAATTGCAAAACCCAAACAGTACAAAGAGGTAGTGTGTATTATTGTGGCATCCATAGAGTATGATATTTACAGCATTGCTTAAGGAGAGGTAGATTGCATTCTTCAGGTTGTATGTCACCTGTCTCCCAATGTATGGCACTTTGTGTATTCTATGTGAGTAAATATACAATCTTCCAACACTGATTGAGGATGCTGCTGTCTTAACATATGCTTCCTTGATGATACTGGCCTGCAGTGCTAAATACAGCCTTGTTTTCTGAATGCCATCTCATAAGAAGCAATTCTGAAAATCTGAGAAAGCAGCAGAATGTTGAGATGCTCAGAGCTGATTCACAACAATCTGCATATGAATCACTTTCATAGATGCAGCTGCTGTCATTGTGTATTCAAATCATTTTCACAAAAAAATGGAACACTGCAAAAAACTGCTGATCTGCAGCAATGTAATTTTGAGGCAGTTCCTAAGTGCATGACATCATGTCTGAACTTTCTGATTTGCATTTGAGACACAGAAAACAAATGTGTTGAGTCTTTCCACTCACAAAGACTTGCGGAGAGAGCAGGTACTGTCTCCCTGCAACCAAAGATTTTCCCATGATGTAAGAAAAAGCAAGCACTACAAATAAAGAAAGCACCTAAGACATAGTCCAGTTTCTGTCTCTGTACAACCAAGGATTGTCCTGTAATGTAAGAAACAGCAAGCACTACAAACAAAGCATAAGACAAACAGTCTCTGTGCATGCAATCAAAGATTGTCGTAGAATGTATGACAAAGCAGGCACTTTGGATAAAGCACCAAACAATCAAAGTGTTACTGCAGAGGCACGGAGGAGGAATCTTCGAACTGAAGATAAGGCTTGCCCAAACATGCACACTATTCTTTGTCCACACCGAGAGGAAATTCCTGAAGACATGGATCTGTATTACCTTCAAGGGAAATACTTGCAGGGCCTGATGAAGGACATGGAAAAGCCATTCTGAATCTGTTTCCTGGAACCTTGTTTTGCAGGTGAAGCTTGCCACGAATGATGACCAACGGAATGCTCCCTTCAGCTTGCACCCTGCGCGTGCGCGCGCCCCCACACACACACACACACACACATATATTCTTGGGGACCTGGAACCTTGCAGACTCATGAGGCAAACATAATCACATGGAAGTGCTGGCAGACAAGGAGAGAATCAAAGAATTCATATTATTCCTAACAGCAGGAAGAAACTTTCTTCAAACATGGGATCAAACAGAGGGCGGGCGAAGAAGGTGAAGTAATAAGTGTGTGTACAAAGGGATGTGTGGTGGGAGCCCTTGGAACAAAACCACCTCTAGACGATTGTGTCTCATGTTGCCTCCTGTTGTCATGTCCGCATTTTGCACGTTTGCAACATGTATTCTTTGTTTTCCATGGCAGTCTAATCCACAATGAATGACATGGAGTTGCAGCAGTACAATTTTCTCGACACGAAATTGCAAGCCCCCGGACTCTCTCCCGCCACTCTTGTTGTTCTGAGGCTTATCCTCACAAAGCTGGGCCCTTATCTCCCTCGACTTTTGGAAGTCCTTCTTCTCATGAAAATAGTCGAGTTCCTCCCGCATTTCTTTCTTCCTGCTGCAGCAAACATGGGACGCTAAACGCCCCCCTACAGAGCTCTGTCCGGCGCTGGTTTCGCTCTGACAGTGCAGCCCAGTTGAAAACTTTATTGGATTTTCAGGGCATTCTTGGTGTTGTTGGAAAGCCCTTGGCAAGTCAGATTTAATAGAGTTTATTTCATGATTTTCAGAGCTAAGGTGTAGAAGATATTGATTTTTGAGTGAATTTTTTTTAATGAAAATTCAATAAAAATTTGCAAAAATTGGGTTTGGAAGGAAAAATCAGTTGAGCCCTCTATGTGTTCACATTGCCAAATTTAGAAATCTTCAATTCTGAAAATGTGAAAAACAAAAAAAATGTGTTCACACTTGAGACAACAACACATGTTACATTAGTTAAATAAATGTTAATAATGTCTCCTCAAAATGCAAAAGGCAATACCAAGGGTAAACCTCCCCATGACCAAACACTTAAAGAGATTAGATCCTAGAGGTTCAATAACCATTTTTTTTGGCTTTTGATTTCCCAAGAGCATATGTAAAATTGAAGTCAGGTCATCAATAGGTGTTGACAAAAATTGATTCTAACAAAGTTATGATCCCTTGGGTATCAATCCGCGTTTTCTTTTTCAATTTTTCAAAGTCACTAAAGTGGTTAAAACCACAAAGAAAGAATGTGTAATATGGTTATTTGAACCATTTTTTCTAAGAAAAGAATTGGTTATTTCTTTTTTATATTTAATTACTTGGCTACCCTTTTTTTTTTTTAAAGTTCGAGAAATTGGCAATTCTATATATCTTTTTTATAACTAATGTGACTACTCAAAACATTTGAGAAGTTTGCATTTTGACAATTAGTGGACTAAAAGGGTTGCACACTACATTTTATGCTCATTACATAATTGAGCAAGGCTCAAGCCACTAAACCACTGCTTGGGAAGTTGAACCCTAATCTCAAAAGAGACTTTGCCCAGTGCAAAGCAGTGCTCCTGCACCCAAAACCAAACACAAACCTCAACCATAATACAAACAACAAAATATAAAGTCCAAACACAAACCCCAAGCCATGTTCCTTGCTCCATGTCACATGTTGCACTCCTTATTGGTCAACAAACCTATAATAATTCAAGGAATACAAGGATTCAATAAGACATTACATCCAAAAAAAAGTCATGAATTTCAAAAGAAGAAAAAAGGTATATTCATTATAAGTGTGCATTCTACACTATGGATAATGCAAGGTACCCCAACAAATAGGGAATTGGAAATTGAAACCTAAGTTCTACCACTTGTAAAGAACATATGCTTTCAAAAATCAACATAATATCGGGCTTTCATGCTTCCCCACAAGTTGATGGCCTCTTCAAATGGGAAGTTCCCAAGTGTGTAAAATTTTTGTGCATAAAATTGAATGTGTAAATGCAAATGGCAAGTCAAGCAATTTCATAATTTGTTTTTTTATGAACACCACTACTGAAAAGCAATATTCTTCTTCCATAGACCCCAAGACTTGAACACAAGTTATTTCAACTAGTTAATAAATTTTGATAGCTTTAGTTTGAGGATTGTAAAAGAACTAATCTTAACCCACAATCGAGTCACAAGGTTGATGTCAAAAACTTCTTTCAAGACTAATTCATTTTTAAATGGTGAAAGACCTATTTGCAACCATTATCAACTTTTTAAAAAAACATTGTGCATCCAAAAGCTAACCACCAAGGAGAGCTTTCACCCACACCCCATCTTTTCCAACCTTGCAAAGGCTACAATAGGCAACTTTGATAATGATCAAGCATTAATGAAAATCATCACCATCATTATCAAAATTTTGAGTAAATCAAACTCAATGTTGACATCAACTCATGATCTGGGAATCCATTTCATAGCTCATCCACTAAAATTTTGGCAAATTTTTCACAACTTGATTTCACATGAGCCATCACCAAAAGGAAGTGTCACAACCCTAACCCTGAGCTCATGACTAAAGCAAGGGCTTGCAAATGTGCAGGCCAAAAATGAAACCCAAAAGTCACATTTCATGTTCTCGGGAGTGCAAGAGAGTGTGAAGGAATGAACCCCCACACTCCCAAGTGAGCTCCTATTTTGGGAATTAAAGTCCAAATGGACTTTCAAATTTTCAAAAGGCGATTGCAGGGGTCAAAACTCATTGGATTGAAAGTTTCCTTATATCATTAGAAATCTCTTGGAACTTAGATGTCTAAAATGAGCTCACATGACCCATTTGGGTTTTTAAAACATAAGTTATGGTCAAAAGAAGAAAGTTGGCCAAAATTGGCAATTTGACTCCTGACCACTAAAAGTTGGGAATCGCCCTGATTTCCTTACATACAGATGGCATGCCACATACCATTGGAAATCTCTCAACAAGGGATACAACTTTGCCTTGGACCTCATATCAATCGGAGGTCTTCAGAAAAAATTATGGGCTTCCAAAGTTACAGGGGTCTCAAGAATTTCGAAATTCCAACTTGGGAGTTCCAAGACAAAATGACATTTGGGTGCTAGCCCCATGGCTAGGCACATAGAATACTATAAAGGGGAAGGTGGTGGCTTCCCCAAATTCGAGTCGTGGTGAGTCTTGTGAGTTCGTGGTTGCTCATGGCTCGTTCGTGCACCAAAAATGTTTCAACTTTACACTAACCAACTTGTTGTTTGGTTTGTGCAGGTCTATGTGAGTAATTGATTTTCTTATCACTCTTCCTAACCCCCATCCCGAAATTCCAACACGCCCCTTTACCCCTAAAGTGCTGCGAGCCAAGGAACGTGCCCCAATTTTATCCTTTCATTATTTCACATTTAGATTCGCAATTGAGTCTACCAAGGAGTTTGAAGGTGCGTCAGGAAGTCTAGCCTTAACACAAGTTTCAAAAAACTTGTTGTAAGACAACATTGGTTGACACACATTTAAAACCAACAAACTTGATAACAAGACAATAAGGTTTTTCACTATTTAATTTGTGCATCAATTCATTAGTAGATTTTTGCTAATGAAGGATTCAAGAAAATCTAGCTCATAAAAAATTGGGTCATCAAACTTAATTTATGGATCAAAGTAGAGTTGATAAAACTCAAGCTAACACACCTTCACCGCATCAACGAAATCACACACGAAGTTTTTAGTGACAATGTTATTTTTTGGAGCATTAGCATACATCTTTGTAATTAGGGGTGAATATTATCCCGTAACTCACTGTATAGGAAATAACATATTGATCCATCTAGTCTTCACATTCTGAAGCAACTTGTTTTTTTTTTTCCATGAACATTTCACATAGTTTTTAAAACTCAAGGTACTTCTTAAATGAATTAGAAAAAAATGCACACATAGCAAAGCCTCCAATCGAACCACCAAATTGAGTTTTGAAAACACTAACACATCCAAGTTTGTTCGATGAGCAAAACAATGCACTCCCATTGCCGTTGTTTCCTTCATTTGAATAGTCACACCAATTCTTGAACCTTGGAAAACATTGTTGCCATCTGCTCCAATGGAAATGAGTTTGGTTCCCAATACTTCAACACTCACACTAACAAAAGTCTTCAAAGTTTTAAGCATGAGCTAAAGCACATTACCAGTTGTCCCCTTCACTTTAAGCTTTTCCACACAAACCAAAAGAAGGATCCTCTTCCAAGATTGAACAACATAAATATGAAAAGAGATCCAAGATGCATTATCTATGATTGTCACTTCATTTGCATTCACAGATAGGAAATTGACAACATTGATAGCATTACGAATGGATTACAACAACAAATCATTCATTAATTCAACAATACCCCAACTTAAAGAATTAGTCCAATGCTTCTAAGGTGTGTGTTTGACTTTAAGCATAGTGAATAGATCCTTTAATCCCTCACAGTCCGTCATTGTTTGACCTCTAAACAACAAATGAAACATTACAACGAAGTACATTTTTTTTTCTTATCACGAGGAACTTTTGCAACAACAACATCCAAAATTGAATGACGATTTGCAACAATGTAATTTTTTTCATTCTAAGCATGTTGGCTTTTAGGATCAAAATAAAAATAACCAACCTCCACACCACAACTAGGAAATTTGGCTTTGTGCCTACCAAAATGCTTGAGCAAACTATCAAGTTTAGGAACCAACAGCTTTTCTTTCCTTTCTACTTTCAAGTAGATTCAATAACATCTTCATAAGAAGGCAGAATACTGATATCGGGATCTACTTTGAGGCAAATGGTCATGGCACCATTCTGTTTAATCAGAACTTTTCAAAAATAAAGGATGCTTCAGTGTAGCAGAAAGGTTGGATCTACTTCCCCTACCTTTCTGACCTGTGTTGTGGTGGATGCATACAGGATGGATATTCTGCAGCTACCTCAAATTGAGGGTGGGATGTTAGTCCCTGAAGATAGGATAGATATACCACTTGAAGATTTTCTTGCACAGAAAAGCGTGAAGAGTTTTCCAAAGCCAAATCGCATTTGCCAGCTAGTGTCAATTTAGGCTTTTCCCTGCATCTTTTGTCATGAGTATGGGAAAATAAATGGTCATGAGCTGCCTGATGGTGCTCAGCTTCTGCAAAATAACACAAGACACAGGAAGGGTGATCAGGAGGCTGTTGGCAGTGGAATCATGTTTGTTGGCTCTCAATGGACCTATCATAACAGCCTAAATTTCTGTGTCCATGTTGCTTTTCTTTACTTGATCATCTGATGATTGCAAACACATTTGATCCCAAGTAGGTGAAGGCAAAGGATCAGGTAGTCATCATCACCACAGCTGATGAGACCTGTGTTGCCTCCCCATCCTCATTACAAGAAGCATTTGACACAGAAGTTGGTAAGCTTTTGTTTGTTTTCATAATTGTAATGGCTTGTTTCATCAGACTCTGTCAACAGCTTTGACAGACAGAAGAAAACAAAGAGCTTCTTGCATTCTGTGGTGATAATAGTTTGAACTTTCAATTCTTCTAGATTACAGTGCGTCTCATTTGGTTACCATCAACAGAAGATCTCCCATAATTCTCCTAAACTCAACATAAGCTATACGGTTCATTTTTCTGTTGCAGGGAAATATGAAGTTGGGTGCACATTTGTTAAGCCTTCAGGAACAGAGGATGTGGTATGTGTGTATGCTGAGGCATCATCACAGCACAATCTGCAGATGCTTTAGCCCAGGCTGTTTGTGTCCAAGTTTACCATCTTGCAGGAGGCATTGGCCCTGAACCATTAGTGTGACAGGAAGTTAGCAAATTTGCAGAAAGTGCTTGTTGTCCCTTAACCATTTGACAGGAAGTTAGAAAAGTTTGCAGGAGTGCTTATCTCTGCCATTCGCATGTTTCTGTTGTGGCAACATCTTGCATACCTGAGATTCATAACCTTACCATTCTTGCTTTCAGATTCTCCACAGATGGAAAAGTGGATCTCTGGCTTGACTGTAAACTGTTCGGGTCTCTTCTCAAAAGATTCTTGAAAAGGGCAGCTTATGTTGTGCATAGGTAGGTTTGTGAATAAGAAATTAGGGTTCCCATCTGCAAAGAGATTGCTGCTGGTGCTGATGCTCTAGTGTCATCTGCATTGAAGGTTGCCATGGTTGAGGTGCTTGCCAGTGTTGAGCTGGCTTCTGCACAAGTACTGTGATTCCAAGAAGATTGACAAACACATGTACCACAACATGTACATGAAGGTGAACACGTTGAAGAACAAGCATATCCTGATGGAGAGCATTCACAAATAAAAGCCTGAGAAGGCTCACTAGAAAATGCTCTTACCTTTTTAAGACCAGGTGCGCAAAGAACAGGCTATCAGGGAGTCCAAGATTGCAACACATGAAGAGCGATTGGCACAAGGATTGGAGGGAGAAGTTGCTCCCACGACTGATGTACCCCAGAAGAAATCAAAGAATTGATAAATCTGCCCAACCATTGTTGGATTATGATGTACACCACCAGAACTTATTATATAAGGTGTTGGGCAATCCTTCGATTATAACTTTACATCAACTTGATCATAGCCTTTTTTTCTATCTTCGGAATGATAGCATTTTCAATATTTGCCCTAAATTTTTTTTAAGGTTGTCTGCACTGCAAACTGGATGCATTCTCTTCACATCACATGTGCCACAGTTGTGGCAGCTGGAACAATTCTGATTGATGTCATGGAATGGTGCAAAAAATGAGCCTAGAATGGGGGTAGCAAACCATGACATCAATGCTGTCAAGTTTTGGAAGTCTGATGCAGGATTACTTGGATGTACAGCTGCATTGTAAGCTGAATTTTTCTGCAGTCCTGCATTCTGTCCTTTGTGTGACTTATGTTCATTGCTAAGATTTGTGTAAGACTTTTTCTTCCAATAGTGCTGGGCCTAAACCATAAGGATGAATGATGCATTGTTTTTTCAATAAAAAATGCTGCAGATTGATGACTGGAAGGATGTGAACTTGGTAGGCTAAGCTTGTTTGGTATGTAACAATTGCCATGTCTGGGTCTGTAGGGTTTTAAATCCACAATATGTGCACAACTCTGGTTTGAACAATGTATGGATGTATTGTATCTTTGGGACATTTATGTTGATCAGTCTTTTCATAAGGGGGTTTCCTAAACCCATATCTTGAAATTGAAGGAAGAAAGGTATAGAAAACAATAGGAACCCCCCCCCACCCCAAGGTGAGCAAAAGAGCAACCTATGTCTCAATAGTAAAATGAAATGAGCTTCACAAATGACTTATGATTGTTCAACTGTCAACTCACATAATAGAGATCTGCCAAAGGCAAGCTCTTGCGACTAGGATCTTAGCTCTCCAAGTGTGTTGCCATGACAGCCCACCCACTATTTCAATGGTGGCCATTCAAATGTTTGCTGTTTGTATGTGAATAATGGGTCTGCTCACTTACTAAATCCTAGTGCAGGGACCCACCACTCTCATGACAAATACATAAAGTTGAGAAAAGTTGCAAAGATATGGAAATGCTTTAGCAAGAAATGAAATGAGTTCAGAATAGTGGGTGGGTGGATGAATTTCATAGCAACTCTGAATCCTTAGGTGTCTCCTGCAGCAGCCTTCAACCTGATGAGGAGGAGGAGCAGCAGCAGCAGCTTGGTCATGGCATCATCCCCCACAAGTTTCCCAATAAGTCAATTTAGGATATTTTGAAAGGTTTAGGGAGAGCTCTTGCACACCCTTCTTGTCTTACTTGGATTGTAGGTAGGATAATGTCTCATCTGACAATGCTATATTCAAATCCTCAAATTGACTTCTGGGACCACACAAAACTGCTGTAAAATGTTATTTGGCAGTCGTTCTATGTGGAAATCAGCTTTTGGCAACATCTCAGACTAATGGGGATCAAGAGTACATCACACAGCCAAAAGCCGAAGTCCCAATTAATAATATAATAACACAGATCTGATCTAATCCCTGCTACAACAGAATGTGATTTAGGCACATCCAATTTCAAAGTACTAAAAGCTTGGGTGGAGCTAGAGAAGAGGTTAGAAGATCAAGTCAAATGGGGAGAACTTGATTAGCCTAAAGGGAGATAGAAAAATGGGGTTTTGAGAGAGCAAGTTAAAAGAGGTGTCAGAGTTTCTCGTTCATGGCTCTGGCAACAAACAATACACAGCTAGTTCTAGGTGGGAAGGGCACACTCATCATGCACTCCTTCCCAATAACTGTTCAATAGATGGTCCAACAACCATCCGTGTGCTGGTGTGATCCCAGTGTTCAATGCAGAAAGAAAGCTGTGCCAGACTCATGTGTTGCACGGGAGTTCAACTTCTTCTAGAACATGATCCAACATGAAAAGAGGAGAAACAGACAAAAGACCCAAGTGCCAGAGCTCATATAGTACACAATACTACTATTCACAGTGTTGTTTATGTTTTCTTTTGGTTTCCTTTAAGAGCACATGCAAACCATAGCTCCACTCCCATTTGGACCTCCAACATTGTTTCATGGGTTTAGGGTTTATAGGGTTGATGGGTTTAGGGTTTAGAGTGTTAATTGTTTCCCTGGTCCCACCCATAAACCCTATAAACCCTAAAAGCCATCACCTAGGGCCAATCACTATGGCCAGCCACTATCAGAAACTAGTCAATCTTTTGTATTGGGCCTTGTGAAGATTGCTCCACACATTCACAAGTTTAAAGTTTAGGATTTAGGGTTTTGGGGTTCCAGGTTTAGGGTTTAACCTTAAACCCTAAACCCTTCTTAATCCAGTGTTGGGTGAGTGTTTAGTTTTGGCAGGTTAGAACTGCCAGTTATGGTTAGGAAAAATCATTGTTGGCCAATTCTTGATTTTAAAAGAAACCTTCAATCCTGATTCTACCTTTTTTCTTTTTCTTTTTTTTTTTTTGGGTTTTCAATGAAACCTTGAGTTTGGTGGTCCCGAGACCAGGTTTTTAAAACCATTTCTAAAACCTTTGATTCTGATCATTTTCACAAATGATTTTAAATCATTTTAGTTTAAGACAAGCTTTTTGATTCCATCTTCATTACTCTGTAGAACTAAATAAAACAAAATTATGGTAATATTAGTTGGTTCAACTATACACATCGTTCAAGATAACAATTATATAATATTAATTATGTACAAACAATCAAATACAATAACTTGTTTCAAATGTTGGGCTAAGTTCATTTTTTAAAATAAAATTGTAATTACATACCTAAAAAAACTTAAACCTTTTTTAAATAGGATAACACCCGCTTAGTTCAAGATCTAATTCAACTTTGAAAAGAGGCTAATTCCCTGACTAGGTTCCAAATGGCAGTTCTAAGAAAAATTTGGAACCTCCAATCCAAAGACCCTAAAACCTAACCTTTAACCTCAACCTTTTGAAATCCAAGAACCTGCCAACACTTGTAAAAACCAAACCAACACTAGGTCTCATTTTTTAAACCAAAACCAACCAAGTTCTAAGGGTTTAGAACCAAACTAAAACTGGGTTCCTAGGAGGTTTTTAAGAACTGGAATTGATAGTTTCAGAAAAAATGTGTGTGTGTGTGTGTGTGTGTGTGTGTTTTTTTCAAAGAAAAAAATCAAGGGCTAACTAGAGGTTAACCATCGATTTTGGTCCAAGTTACCTACAATTGGGAACTAGGTCTGATTTTTAGAATTGAAAACAAAAATCAAAACCAATTTTTTATTGAAGAACTGGAGCCAAGACCAAAGGAATTGGCTTGTTTTTATTTATTCAGCTGTCATGATACCCTAATACCTTGGTCATTTCAACACATGTCCTCTAATAATTAATTAATTAATTTTGAATTTTTCATTTCAACAAATGGATATTCCTAAATATTCACTATTATCCTTCACAATAATTTTTTGATTTTGAAAAATTAATTTTTGAAAATTTCAACATTTCTGAAAATAATATAATTAGTGTCGAATTGGCCAAGGTACTAGGGTATATATGTTCACAGATTGCAAGCATTTTGGAGGACGATAACAACAACAAAAGGGGTTGTGGGCCAATGGGAAGAGACCCTGTACCTGCTTCATGACTTGGATATCTATGCTCTTTGTAACAGCTAAAGATAATCAAAGTCATGTAGGTAGCATGATTGAATTTGTGTTGCCATGTACATGACTTTTCCATCATGCTCACATTGCCAACTTTAATTTCTGAATGAAAGGAGCATGACTTATGAGCTCAAAAACAAACTAAATACCTACAATCAAACTATGCATGTTGAGAACTGAGAGCTAGGAATCATGGTCACACAAAAAATTACTTGAACCCTAAAACCTACCTTCACAATGAACTAGGTGGTTCTCAGGCTGGATATTCCAAAAAATTGTCTCTTATGCATACAGGTAGGTATTACAGTTATCTGTAAAGTGGAGTCTCTTTGGGCCTGCTTTCACCCCTTATCCCCTCTTTCAGTGGTATCCGCAAAGTAATGAAATTTTATTAAATCTCACTATGAAATGCTGAAACTCAGCATTCAATGCACAACGTTTGAGAGTAATTATAGTACTTGTACGAGTAGGAGCAGCGAAAATATATGTAGCAGCAAGCGGAGGCGCTCAGGAAAAAGGCGAGACCGTATGAAACTCAGTTTACCACCAAAATTGGTGGAAAATCTAGTTTGGGTCCCAGTTATTTCGCTTTGTAAAATTTTCATTCACAGTTACATGTTTGATGCCCTATTATGCCACAACAACTGGCCGTTTCCGCCCCCCAATCACAGGACCTGACGGATAACTCTATTATCAAAATAATGCCTGGGAATTTTGGTAATTGGCTTTAGGGTTGCAAATTCATACCAGGTGAGTTGGGTGCATGAATTTTTCAATATCTGATTATTTGATATCTTTAGGGGGGGGGGAAAAAAACATTACAAATACCCTCCCCAGTTGGGCATTAAAAAAATTTAAGAATTGGTCGACACTTGTTTGAAACCATGTTCACACTATTTGAAGGTTCTACTTCATCCAGAGTATACACCATACAAGCCATTTTAATACTACCAATCAACCTACTCTTAGGGATTCTACAAACAATAGGCACGACAATATTAGTATGTTGAACTCAACTATTTTGGTGTAGGTCTAGTAATGCATGCAAACTATAAACTATTCACATGACAAAAATGCATGGAAAGAAGTGCCAAATTTTACATTTTTTAAGTGGAATATTTGCAATTTCTTTTCCCACATAATAAAGGGATCATTATACAACTATAGTTTCATTGAACTAAAAATGCTTGTGCATGTGCATATCACATGCAGGGTTTATCTTTTCCAATTGCATGAGAACTATAGTTGTATTGAATTTTTTTCCTTTAAAATATCATAATTAGTTGAATCCACACTAAAAAAACAATTTTTTAAAACCAAATTTTGTCAAATAATGACAAACTTTACAAATCACATGTGAAAGGCACGTGCAAAGGAGTTGTATTTTAATTCCTTTATTCACTTTTACAACCATTTTACCTCTTATGAAGTTTAAGCTTTGAAGTATATTTTCATTTAACTCATCCCCTTTGAGTAAGACAAGTGGCGCCAATGTGTAGAAGTTTCAAGTAGTTAACCAAGCAACCACATGTGGGATTCCTTTTCTAAGCTATTGCAATGATCTTTTCTCAAAAATAGATTCTTTTCAAACACCATCTTTTGCTATAAAAAAAACTCATTTTGGGTTCAGTCTTTCCTTGTTTAGACTAACATATATGGGTTCTTTGAATGCCATTAGGTTGTGGAGGTTTTTGAAGAAAGCATTAGAGTTAGTGGAAAGTTCACCAAACACTCATGGAACAGGATCTTAATGTGGTGGACATTTAACTAGAAAATAACACATATTATAAATTAATTTTATAATGTTCTCTATTTACACCCAACCTCTTGGTCTATAGAACATAGAATTAAAAAAACCACTTGTGTGGCTTGTGCCAACTAGGCCAAGTGTGAATAGGACTATGTGACTGTTTTAATTGTGAAAATGACCTTGACCATAGAGCTCCCTAATTGTGAAATGAATTACAATTAAGATTTAAATTAATTTCCAATGACAAAGTTTACTCAAACTCAAAATGTAATGTCTCCCCCCACCTTATTAGGTCTAAAAATTATGTAATCTTCTCCAAAAAAAAATCCCAATCATCAAGGGCTTTTTAAAAGTATCAAAAAGCTTGCTCAAATTTCCCTAAAAAGTGTAGTTTCAATTTTGCTGAATTTTTTTTTTCACAAAATTATCCAATATTCATTAACTCTTGCACCATAAGTCTAAGCATTACAAAATCACATCAATGCACCCCCCCACCCCCCACCCCGCCTACTCATTGACCACCTTTCAACAACAATACTCAAAGTGCCTTGGAAAGCACTAGTATGGTTTGGGAGATCTCAATGGGACAAACAAAACTTCCTTCCTTCCTTCCTTCCTTAATAGATAGATTATTAAAGGTGTTGTACATGATGGAAACACATGCAATAAAGATAAAAGCAATAATTGAATTACCCACTAATTGGTAGTAGTCCCATGTATGCTTGGCTGGTGACTCAAACAATAAGAAGAGTAATTTCAAACCCTTGAGGCTTGTCACTCCCAAAAACAAAATTTAGTCACAATCTTATTGTGACTTACCAACAGCAAAACACTTAAATAGGTAACCAACATTGGATCAAAATCACATAACCCACCACCCAACACTGGATTAAACATATAGACACACTTAGTGCAACTTTGTTGGTAGTTTGTACCAACAAGGAAGAAATTGGAGATGGTCCACTTGAAGTGAGTTGCAATTGAGTGTTTTTGCTTTTTGTCTTTTTGCAAATAAAGAGGCAATCAATCATTTGAATGTCAATCCATCACACTTCCCCAAAACATAGCATGCATGCACAAGATGCTTAAGTAATTGTCACTCAAGACAGACTCAAGATAGATTTATCCCTTCGGACTATTAGAGTTTCAGCATTTAATGCACGAGGTCCGAGATTAATTATAGTAGTTGTACAGTTAGGAGCAGTGAAAATATATGCAGCAGCAGTGGAGGCGCTCAGGAAAAAGGAAATACAGGATGAAACTCAATTTAGCCTACCACCAAAATTGATGGTTTTCTGAGTTTCATGTTAATGTATTTGTTTGCAGGTTTTTTTTATAAAATTTTACCCTGTCTATGACCAAACTCAGGGTTCTGGTGCTGTGTTTTTCTTACTTTATGGATAACTATATTGACCCTAATATTCTTAGGGTCATCTGATCTTCCAAATGCATGCCTTTAGCATTCTAGAGAACATTTTGGAGGTTTAGCAAATAACTTAGTCCTCAAAGTTCCTAATAACTTAGGGTTCTAACCTAGGAGCATTTTATGGGTTAGGGCTTGTAAATAACTTTAAACAATGGGACCTTAAGAATGGTTTTGGGTAACATTGAGATCACAACTTGGAGATTTCTACTTTGGATTGTGTAGGATGAAACAGGAAATCACCCTTTTCTTGCAAATTTGATCACTCCAATATAAGTAATGGGAAAGGCCAATAAAAAGGTGGGGAACTGAACCAAGTCAATCTATTAAACATGAATGACAAGCTCCTTAGGTTAGAAGTCAATATTTATACCCATACAAAGATCTCATAATATGGTCTAGTATGGATATGGATGAAATGAATGGAATCCATTAATTCATTCATTCATTGGGAAAATTTGATACACTACCCAATTGTCAATCAAGGTCCTTATTTGTTGAAGTCATTAATTTTGACTCCATGTGACCTACAACTCTCCCTCCTCGAGTAACACATATCTCAATGTTTGTTCATCAAATTTCAATCATCATCCACAAGACAAAGGCTTAAATTCTAAAGAATAGAGACAACTTTTGGACTCATTTGGAGACATGATGATTAGACAATTGGGAACATCCTTGGATCAAATTTAGTAAGAGTTCTTTTGACAAATTATTGACTTCTTAAACCAAATTTTGGAAGAAAATTGCAATGACATTCAAAATGTGTGTGTCAACAACTTTTGGAATTTATAAAAAATCAATGGAGGAACTATGGGACTTTCCAAACATGTTATTGCTAGCAATATAGAGAAATGTCTATGGAGAAATTGGGAGTCACATGGTGCCCATCCTCTAGCAAGTTTCAACTCCTACGATTGTTCAAATGCAATAACTACCTATTGTTAAGGACATGTCTACAAGTTAACTTCATGGTTTTATGGGATGAAAAATGAGAGAAAAGATGAATTAACAAGCAAAATTAAAGAAAATAATAGCACAAAAATATGACCATACAATGATTCACATCAAATATGTGAAATTGCAATTGGATTCCCATGTAACTAATTGAATTTCCCACTCTTTCTTAATCTCTAGGAAACCCATGCCAACAATTCTAAATTGCAAAACATTATACTTGGTTTAACATTACAATTTTCATAGTATGGTTTGCATAATGATAACATAAAACCCAATCAACAACACCAAGATTAGCCTTTTCTGTACAAGCGATATATAGTCAAAATGCAAAATAAAAAGTAAAAAGTTAAATAATAAATGATTTTGGAGATTTTCCATCACCAAAAAGAGGGGGGACATATTCACATATGTGGTTGGCATCATGTAGCCAAACATATAGAAAGATTATTAAAGATTTGTATTTTGTTTTTGATTTATAGTCAAATTTGATTAAATTTTCCTGAGGATGATTGTCATTTTTTAAACATCTTCCAATGAATGATTGCCATTTTAAATACAAACAATTTTTTAGGGAAAAAAAAATGATCAAGACACACAAACTAAACTTAATTTCCAAAGTGTGGTTGAGCTTTAACAATACACAATTTGTCATTTTAATCATTCCTTATTTTCGTATTTGGATTGGAACAAATGTGTCACACATGATTTACTTCCAACACCTTTCCACACATGCATGTAACAAACAAAGTAGCTTAGATCTCCATTACTACCCAACAAATGGCATGACTCCAAAGTCATCATTTAATTATATCCCTAGCATGTACGAATTCAAATTGATGCATAGCAACTATGATACACATAACATCATCCCATGAAACTATTATATAATCAGTCAACAAGACACTAAAATTTCCTTTTACTTTAAATGCCTAACCCAAAGAGTATGACTTTTATGCAAAGATAAAATCACAACATATACATTTAGCACCTAATAGCCTATTGGATTACATATAACAAAATAATATTCATGTTGTTAATTAATCTATGGACATCAATCAAAATTTCCAATAGAATTATAATTGTCATTTATTTTTGGGAATTAACCAAATTTGTTAAATCAAATTTGAGAAAATTTTATGAATAGATTGGAAGGAGAATAAAGAAGAATTAAAGTTAAGGATATAATGTGTGTGGGTTGTTTTACTATATTTGAACATAAATGAGTTTTGCCAATTCTTGCATAACATTTAAATTAATGTTGAAATAGTTATGACAATTAATAAAGGTGATTAAGGAACATTATTGAAGACATTGAATTGCAATTAACCTATATGTGTGTGTGGTGGGGAGGGGGGATGGGGGGAGTAACACCATGGTGGGGTTGGGAAAAGAATTTTAATATTGGAAAGCCCCTTATGAATGGATTATATAATTTTTTTTCTTTTTTTTACTCGTTTTCTTGAAATTTGTATTAACGAGGTTTTAACTTTTAGAGCCATTTTCATTTTTCGATTGAGGTCACTTTGGATTTTCATTTTTTTAATGGAATATAAACTTGAGTCACTTGTATTTGGTCCCAAAAAAAAGTTTGTCATGAAAAAGTTGTTTCAAAGTTTATGTGGGTAAGAATGTTTCATTGAATGAAAAGAAAGTTAAATTAATTTATGTGAAGATTTTGACCATACCTTTTCATATTATTTAGGACAAAAAACTAGACTATAAAACCAAAGGAAATGATCCCTAAATGAGTTGAAGATTTCCCTTTTGTAGTGATTTGAGAAAATAATAATGCATTATTCAATTGTGTGTAATTTTATGTTTGAACAAAAGATTTGCTTTGTGTGGTTTACAATTATGTATATAGGAAGCATTCTCATTAAAGAATTTCATTTCACCATAACAATGCATCCATTGGTGTAACAACTACGAATAGGAGATGTTGATAAAACAAGATTATGGCTTATTTCCACTTGCTTAGGGTTCTTACATTGTAATTTTTGTTGCAATAGTGATATTACACAAAAAAATTCCCATACTCCATGAGCACAATATTGAGCCAAGGAAGCACCTTCATTTAACAAAGCACAAGAGTATCACAAGGTTGTTAGTTGTTATATTGTTTTACATCCATTCAATTTCTTTTTCATGTCCATGTATTGATTTGAAATTCATATCTTAATTGGTTTTTTTTGTTTTGTTTTGGCCTATGATTTATAATCACTACCATCCTTTCAAGATCTACACCTTTGTCACTAACATATTTAGCATTGACATCATGATGAGTAGTAGTTTCACACTTTTTGGTCCAATTGAACATTTTTGTTTTATAAAACCAATTCGATTTTGGTTGAACAATTGAAATTAATTGACTTCCATATGACTAAGTTTTTTTTAGTAATGGATCCATTAAACCTATGTGGGACCATTGATTCTTCTAGCATCAATGTCTTGTTATTGAACTTTTTCGCAAAAAAAATCCTAATAAAAAACCTTTTAATGGAAGCTTCAATTTTGTTTCCACTTTTGTTTCATTAATGTATTCCTTTTTAGTTCCACTTTGAGTTCAACTTAATTTCCAAATAATTATAATTTGCTTCAACACTCTTTTTTTTTTGGTGAATGGTTACTAACGATTGAGAATTTGAAGTCTATTAAATTTTTTCACTACTATATTAACATTGCCTTCTCCTTCTATCTTCATAATGAATGGTGTTTTTCCTTTGTTGTTTTTAAATATGTTGCCAACGTTGATTGAAATGCAAAGGATGATTATTCGATTGAACACATGAATTGAAACATTCAATCAAATGAGAATATTAAATAAACCATGAAACCAAAAAATGTAGGTTTATTGAATCAATTACACATTCTTAATGAGCTATAAAAGCTTACCAATTGTGTTGGCAATATTTCCCCCATATGAATAGATAACATTAAAATATTGAAACTTTGGGTTCACTTTCTAGCTCTTCACAACCAAGCTGTAAGGTTTTGAAGGAGGCATTACTCTCTTTATAATATACATAGGAAGCTTCAAGGCGAAGATTACATCTTTTCTCCACCTTTCACCTTTCCTCCTTAATTGCATTTACTACTTCCTTTTCCAATGCCTTCCATTATGTTGGAACAAATAGTAGTATATAAGCTTGGAAAACTTTTTATGTATAACTTGTTTACAAATGTGATTCTTTTTATATTAGATTCTTGTTTTACTTATATTCTTACCATATCAAACTTTTGTTGCACTTTTGTTATTAGTCCATTGGACTCCTATTTCACTTATACTCCTAATAGATCATATTTTTGTTTCCATTCCTACCATATTTTATTATTTCACTTTTGTTGATATTGGATTAGACTCCTATTTCACTTGTGTTCTTATCATATTAAATTCATGTCTCACTTTTACATGCTCATATCTCACTTTCAACACACGTAAATTAGGAATTGGCAAATCTAAGAAATTTTAAAACTCCTTTTCCACACATGCTAGTAGAGAGTTCATCCTTTAATTCATGAAAGAATAAATGAGGTGAGTGGGATCTATCCAAGTGAATTAAACTTGGGCCTTTTCAAGTAAGTTGTTGTGATGCACAATTTTGGGGGGGAATATAAAGATGTAGTTTTGTCTTGAATGTGCATGTTGTGAATTTTAATATCTTGATTCTTTCTAGAAGTAATTGATAAATGAAGTCTTATGGTTTACCTTAATTGCCTTCATGACAAGGATCTATTAATTGTGAACTAATTATGGGTATCTTGTTGTCAATCCCATTACCAAATAAATATGGACTCATTTTTATACACCTTCCTTACTTATGTGCTTAATTAACAATTCATTGCCAAACATAAATAAAAACAATTTTTGTTCTAATTTTTATTAAAAATTACAATCTCCACCCATTACCAAATGAGATTGGAAAATGCTTAAATGCAATCCATTTCTTATTGTGCACAAATGACCACGTAATTATCAAACACATTGTTCCAAATGAACATCTACAGTATTTTGATTGTGGGGGTATTCTAGTACCATGATTGAACATATAAAATTCTTTCATGAGTAAGTGGTGTTAAATTTTCAACTAGAAATATTAGAAACCAAACGATTGGACTTAGGTTATGCTTGATTGGATACCAATTAGGATTTGTTTGTTTACCAAACATTCAATCACCAATGAGTGTCTAGTGAAAGGTAATCCTACCATAGATGGTGGAACACCAATTGAATGGTGTAAATTCATGGAAGATGTGTTTTCAATTTGTTAATTTGTTGATGGTATGTAGGCAAAAGTGTTTATTGATCATGCAGCTTGATTATCATCCTACATGAATATCATGATTATTGGAATTAATGTTTATGTAATGATTCATTCAAGGGGGGAAATACAATAATTTATAGTAATTTTGGACAAAATCTATATAAGAAATTTTGTCTTTTTTTGGGGCATTTGGTAGGCATATGAACAACTTTTTTTTTTCGTGGAATCAATTCTTAAACATATGTTGGAAATAAGGTGTTCTTTGAGGTTTTTCACAATCAAGAGCAAGGTTATGTAGAATACAAGGATATTCTTCATTTCTTAATTTAAAACTCGTTAGATTTAGAAGTAGATGAAACAAATACATTTTTTGGTTAGAATTTTTTAGTGTGACTTGTAGTTTGTGTGCTAAGTATGAAATTTACAAATAGTTTGATGGGTCAAGTGTGCTTGCATTTTTCATCTCATTTCCTCTTGGTTGTTGTAGTGTTTCAATGCAATAGAATTGGCAATTGTTCACCATGAATGGTTTTTCCATTTGCTTCTTCTTCATTCCACAAGTTGGTAGTGCTACAAAATTCATAGAATATACTTTGAACATTTCCCCACCCACCTACCTACCTACCTACCCACCCTTATCCCTAGACATGATTTTTATTTCTGGCACTAAAAAGAGAATTGTGTACTTTTTTTTTCGGATCGAAAATGTCAAAGAACCCAACAACCCAAAGACAACAAACCCAGGTGGAATTCTAACCCTTTTTCACACTAATGGACCACCAGACCAAACCCAGGTGGAATTCTAACCCTTTTTCACACTACTAATGGACCACCATACCATGGATATATATGATATTGTGGCATGTGGACACAAAGCCATTGTGGTGTGTGCATGCAAAACATGGTGTGTAGCTTTGTATAACTTAAAAAGTCAGCCTAATAATAATAAGTGAAATTTTGCCTCCTCATGACACACCTATAACTGGCTTTTTGACATCAAGCACACATAAATAATAAGTTTGCATCTTACGCCACAATCATTCATGAAAGTGAGTTTTGTCTTTTTTTTTTTTGACCCATTTGAAAATGAAATGATGGGAACATAATATGAACTTGGGCAACACATTAGGGTTTCTCAAAAGCCCTCCTTAGTAGTAGCTTTGAATCTCCTATTGAAGGAAGGAAGCTCTTGTAAAAGTTGGTTCCTCCTTTTCATGTAGATCCAAAAGTTGAGGATTGGAGAAAAAGCATAATAGAAATAAAACATTAAGAAGGCAAGAAATTAGCCACCCAATTTTATTTTATTTTATTTTATTTTTAAAAAAAATACAAGCACCTAAGAGACCACTAATTAGAGTAGAAGAATGAATTATTGGATTTGGGTTTATTATGTAAAATTAGTTCTAATAGAGAGAGAGAGAGTTGGGGGAATAATTACAGTGACTTATTCTTGTATGGCGAGATTCATTTGAGCATGTGCGGATCCCATATGAACTCCCTTAGTGAGTGATGAGGCCACTCTAGACTAAAATAATAGAGAAATGGGTGTAGACGTAGCAATATAAAAGGTGTTGCAAAAAGACTTTATTATATAGAGCCCACATTTGGAAAGTAGGCCCCCTTCGACTCGTGGCTTAGGGAAGGAGGCTCTCAATCATACCAAATCTAACGAGTGTCAAGGGATGGATGGATGGATGGATGGATGGATAGATGTAAAACACCCACCAAATCGGGGCTTTCCAACATTAAATATGCTACCAAATTTTGCCCAAGATAAAATCCGTAACTTATATCCTACAAAGGGGAGGAAGTCAAAGTCCAAAGAGAGAGAGAGGTTGTTGGTGTAAATCTCGAAACAAAACCGTTCGACATCCCCCCAAACAACCTCCCTCCCTCCCATTATATACAAACCAACCGAGGCCCACACACATCATGATTTCATATTGAACCGAGTCATCCAAATCCCTTGACAAAACTTACACGAAAGAAAGAAAGGCTTTAGAAAGGCGTCTAAAGCCATCAAGCCCAACATTGCATGTCACAAAATTTTGTCACAAAATGAAACATGATAGTCTACAAACAAATTGGCAAAGGAAAGGGTGGTGGTCTTTTTGTACACATTCCAAGTTAGGGAGACTACTACTACCCTACCATTTTAATAATTTGCACTATCATTGCATTCTACCCCCCAAGTGATGAGAACATGAAGAAGGTAAAGTGGAATTTGTTTGCCTAATAATGTTATAGCCTTGCATGGGAAACAAAGGGAGGAATTAAGCTACTACATACAAACATGTGCCACACACAATAGGGTTGGTTGGTGAACACACACACACACACACACACATTTTTGAAGAGGAGCATTCATAAGCTCTTGCCAAGGAGCATTTTGGAAGCAACACTAGGTACTTACTTACAAGGCTTTTTTTTTTGTTGGTAAGCATGGATGGATGAATGGATGGATGAATGGATGGATGGATAATGAGGATGGTGTTTTATAGGACCCCACCCTATTAGTCTTTTGTTGGCACCAACTCTTAGTCTTTTGGTTTGATAATAGCCAATTCTCAAACAAAATATAGCCCCCCAAAAAACCAAAAATACATGAATAACAATAATAAATAAATAAATAAATGTGATAATAATCATTCATTCCAACCTTGCTTTGTTGGGTGGCTACTAGAATAGAATCGGTAGTCCATTTTGGATGACCACAACAACCTTTGCTCCACATTCATTCATTCCTTGCTTCCATCCATCCATCCATCCATCTGTTCATCCATCCGTCCGTCCATCCGTCCGGACGTAGAACTAAGCCCCTTTACTTTTTCCCAATGATTACCAAACAATTGCTACTTGAAGAGGTATATCTATCTATACATTGGGTTGGCCTACTCGGAACAATTTTTCACGTATTCGAGATAGCCCCAAAAATGACTCACCGAGTTCAAGTATTGACCGTCGGATCTGAAATCCGATGGCACGATATGAGTGGAACAAAATTTTAAAAGTTGCACAACAAAACAACAACAATGACAAATTAAAATAAATTAAAATAAAATAAAACAAAATAGGGTCCTAGAAGACACATTCCCATTATCCAGCCGAAGAAAATCCGTGGGCAATTTCGGGGCTCCTTGATTGTTGGGGCCCCGTGGACCCCTCCCCTCCCGTCTCCTCCGGGGGGTTCTTTTGGCCCTAAATTTGACGCTATCCGCCAATCACAGCGTGTCTGTTTGGGGCCGCCAGCTCGAATTATTAAGATTCGCCTTCTCTGTTACTCTGCGGCGGATTGATTGAGGGGGCCTTTTCCCCCGCTGTTGACTGACGACTTGAGTGCGCTGCCAAATCTTGACTGAACGGATGGATTATTGGGGGGCGGCGGGGCGGGGTTTTCATTCACGTTTTTCTCATCACTTGCATCGTGTTTCTCATCCCTTTTGGTCCATTCAGTGGATGTGGATTATAATCCCCAATTATGAGAGAGACGAATGAGGATGAATATGACCATATGGATTTTTTTGTTTTCCTAATTTTGGATGAATAAATATAGATGAGTACCAGAGGGAATTGGTTTTTTGCTGGATGAGAAAAGAGCAAACTAGGAAACAACATAACTAGGAGATAGATGAATGGTTTTTTTTCTGGATGAATCCTATTGGATGCAGAGAAAAGAGCGAGCTTGGGAAGAAGACAATTAGGGAGATGAATGTTTTTTTTCCTGGATGAATTCTATTGGATGAGAAAGAGTGAGCTGGCGAAGAAGACAACTGGGAGGAGATTAATGATTTTTTTTTCTCGATGAATTCTATATGGATGAGAAAAAGAGCGAGCTGGGGAAGAAGACAACTGGGAGGAGATTAATGATTTTTTTTCTCGATGAATTCTATATGGATGAGAAAAAGAGCGAGCTGGGGAAGAAGACAACTGGGAGATGAATGTTTTCTTTCTGGATGAATTCTATTGGATGAGAAAAGAGCGAGCTGGGGAAGAAGACAACTGGGGAAGGAGGACACTCAGCCCGGCCGCGAATGGTCGCAGAAAAACACTCGCACTGCGGGCGTACTCCAGCACATATTTGGCAGTGCCATCCTCACGTAACAGCAGAAGCAGCAGCAGCAGCAGCAGCAGCAGCAATTCTGATTTTTCAGCTCTTCTGTCATTGGATTCAGCAGCTTGGCTTCAGCGCTTTCCAACGATCCAACATCTGCTGAAAACTGCTCAGGTTTATCATAAACGCTTTGCATTCTTCTTCAATACTGCATGATGATATCTCTGTTTTCTGCTGTTTCTTTGTTTCCTTCTTGTTGTTGTTGTTGTTGCACCACCCAAGAGCTCTTCATTCCAGTCGTGTTCAAGACCCAGTGCCTGCCTCAAGGCAGATTGGTGAACTTAGCTGACGAACCTGGCTACAGGTTTCAGCTTTCTTGTGAAAGGGAAATGAAGGTGGGGGGAATGGGAGGGGGGGCATGAGAGAGAATATGGTCATCATTCAGAGCTTCTTTTCTTGAAATCTTCTTCTGTTCCAAGTCTAGCATTTGGCCCTCATTTCAAGCAAATTTTCTTTTTTTGGAGCCTGACATTGCAGTTTCTAATAGAAAGCATTAGCAGCAGCAACAACAAAGTCTGATGTTATCTTTCATCTCTGTTGGGCAATGTCAGATCAATGCGTTTCCATCTAGTGAAAATGTTTCTCAAAAGGATCATGAAATTTTCCCTTCAAACAGAACTTTGTAAAATTTTCTTCTATGGAGTGATGATGATGTGCGGGTTTAATCTTAACGCTGCTGAGCTTGAAATCTTTGCCTCTGTTTTCCAGTATCCATCTTCTTCTTTTTTCTACTAATTGCATCTGTAGAGAATTTGAAGCAAACTTCACATTGTAAATGCAATTCTGCCAAACTGAGAAGCTTGGATTTCAATGATCTTTCTTCACTGAAGAAGGATTTGTTTTCAAAGCTTTCCTTCAGCTGCTGACAGTTGTGACAAACTGGGTTTTGCTAATTTGGTTGATTGTACAACAGGTTAATTGCATCATCATGGCAACAACTCTGTTCATGGGACGAAAGTGCTGCTATGTACTCTGCCTTATCTTTATATTCTTCTTGCAACAAACGAATGGTGCAACAGTTCAAGTTGGTGGGGCAGTTGGATGGACTAATTTTGATCTTGCAACGAGTGGGCCACCTGACTATGCCACATGGTCTTCTACCCAGAGTCTCACTGTTGGTGACACCTTAGGTGTGGAACTACAACATCATTGATTCACCTTGTTGCTACGCTCATTTTCTTTTGTGTCTGAATCTTGATTTCTTTGCCAAACTTCCTGGATCTGTCAGCTGCATTCTCATAACTGCTAAATTGGGGGATTGGTGCCAGTTTTCACATTTGCGCCTCAATACCACAATGTGTACTCATTGCCAACAGAAGCAGCTTATGGTAGTTGTGACCAGGCAGTAGCTACTGAACTTACTGATGGAACAACAGGCTCCTACTCAGTAAGCATTCATTGTTTTACAGCTGCTGCATTGGGTGGGTGGGGAACATGACAAATCTGATGCTACAATCCACAATTGGTGCACAACAATTGTTCTGAGCTGAGTAAAACCCTTCAAGTTCGTGTACAACTTGAAGTGGCAGAGCTTTATTTCAGTACATGAGGAATCATGCTGATTACACTTCTTTTTTGTTGTTGGATGAGCAGTGGGTACCAACTAAAGGAGGGATCTACTATTTTGCATGCTTCAAGTTGGTTGAGGGTCAAGGCACACACTGTGAAATGGGTCAGAAAGTGGCCATGGTTGTTAAGGACGGAGTTGCTGCACCTACGATTGCACCTGTTGTTGCTCCAATTCCAGCACCTATCCTTCCTCCTGTTAAAGCACCTGTTGTTGCTCCAATTCCAGCACCTATCCTTCCTCCTGTTAAAGCACCTGTTGTTGCTCCAATTCCAGCACCTATCCTTCCTCCTGTTAAAGCACCTGTCCCTGCTCTGGCCCCAGCCAGTTCTGTGGTTCCAGAAACTGTGGTTGGAGTGCCAGTGCCGGCACCTACTCCTCATGTAAGTAGTTCTTTGCTTTGTTTCTTTTACTGCTAACAGAAGCCTCAAACTTCATTTCTTTATTCTATCAGCAGATGAAAGCTTTGTTCTTTCATGGGAGATTGTGTTGGTTTGGGGATAGGTTTAGGGTTTAGACTCTGCTCATGATGTCCAGTGTTTCCTTAAGGGCTTGCTGCTTTGTTTGACTGGTGGGATCCACAGGAGAATGCTGGAGTTTTGTCTTCTGTTCCTGCATGGACTGCACTCGTTCTCCTCTCAGCTCTTGTGGTACTTGGCATATAAATTAAGCACAACACACTTAGGATTAATGGGTAATTACCAGAAAGGCATCCGGAGAGCACCTATCCAGTTTTGCGTGTACAATTTGATGATGAGATCAAGCCCAAATTTGTTATTGATGAGAAAAGTCGTGAGCTAGCTCTGCCCTCTGATTTTTTTTAAATCTTGGAAGTTAGATTTCCACAAGCAGCAAAAATGATTACAAGAGTGGAGGGCGACAACAAAAAAAAAAACACCAAGTATCAATCAACATTGTGTTGAAATAAGGTTCCCCTTTGGAATTCCCAATTATGACTAAAAATTCATTGAGTAGTACAAGAAGAAGAATTACCCCACTTTTTGCAGAGTGGGTTGAAACCCGTCACTACTTTTGTACTACTGTTTTGCGAACTACTTTATTTGGATCTGGACTGTTATATTGGCTCTCTAAGTTAGTGTGCCTTTATTTTCGTTCTGTAGTTACAAAATGTTCTACTCTTCCTTTTTACATATATTTGCAGCTAATTACATGAACGTTGTTGATGCATGCCAACTCATGTAATTGCATTCTGCTGAAATTCTGGTTGAGTATAATCACCTCATGGATTTCATCAGAAGTCCAAATTACCATTTGTGTGTCAGCAATTCTTTTCCATTCTTCTTTCCTTTTCAACCAGCATGTACCATAAATTCTTGGATTGTAACACAATTGAAACCAAATCTGTGTACACATTCCTACTATTAAGAAAGGTTGTTTGTTTGTTTGTTTGTTTTGTTGTGGCATGTTGAAATCTCCCCCAAACCATTGGGGCCCCCAGCTGTATTCTTTCGTACTGCTGGAAAGCCCTCAATGAGTAGAGTTGCATTGAAGTGATTTCATAATGTTTAGACCTGCAATGTAGGAGTTACTGCATTTTTTGAGTATTCAAGCTTATTTTGTAGTATCGAGAAGTTCACCCTAAAAAGAGTCCAGTCTCCAGAATCAAGCTTTCAATTTTTACCCAAAGATCTTCAAAGCAAAAAAAATTGTTTGAATCTAAGAAGTTGACTCTGCATTTAGTACGGAGAGATCGTGCAAGAAGACTTCATCATTCATGACTCTTTGACATTCATATTGTGTCATAGTTCCTTCTTTCTCATCATGTTCTTGTTTCATATTTCACATGGTGTTTTGTAATGGGATGACCATCATCCAGTTCCACTAATTTTTTATGTCAAGTTCTTGTCACATCATTCGTGGCAATGTTGCAACACAAATTGAGTGACATTCCACTTAATTGTGACAACTTTTCAATGAGTATTTGACAACAATTGTATTCGATATTTTGTGACATTTTATTCCTTCTTATTCTTTATGTTATTTTTATATTTCACATGGCATTTTGTAATGGAACAACAACCATGAGGTTCCACTACTTCTATGCCATGTTCTTGTCACATCATTTATGCAATTTTGCAAGATAAATTGTGTGACATTCCACTAATTTTCTAACAGTTTTTCAAATGAAAATTGACAACAATCTATGTCTAGTATTTTGTGGCGTTTTATTCTTTTTTATTTGGTATGTTATTTCATATTTCACATGGTGTTTTTTTGTGGAATGATCATGAGGTTCCACTACTTTTGTGGCATTTTCTTGTCACATCATTTGTGCAATTTTGCAACATGAATTGAGTGACATTCCACTAAATTTCTAACAATTTTTCAAATGAAAATCAACAACAATTTATATTCTATGATTGTGAGAGTTTATTGCTTTTTATTCTCTATGTTCTATGTTACAATTGTTGACATTCATCTTTGGAAGGTCTTCCTTGGGATGTTTTGGCAACTTGCCAAACATTTTGAATAGGATGTCCTTGGTAATTTTTAGGTTAAGGGATTTTTTTAGATTTAGAGGTCATCATGTCCAAGCTCAAATAATGTTAAGGGTGACAAATAACAACAAGGATGGTGGGAAGATGCAAAAGGATGTCAAGATCTTTTTTTAAGCAACATGGGATGTTAGGGGATGATATGGGCATTGAAAAAACATCAAGGACTCCAAGTAGCATTATGAAAACATTGAGGAATGTCAAGCAACATTGGGAAAACTCTAAGATTTGGTTTTTGGACAATAGGAAAACTTTGGGCAAGGGTTGTCAAAAATACACCAAAATTCTTTTAAAGTAATTTTAGGGAAATGCCAAAGAGATGTCAAGTAACATTAAAGAACGTCGAACAATGTTGGGAATGTGTTAAGGGACACTGAATAACATTGAAAAAACATTGGTAATAAAAAGTCAAAACTTTCACCATACCAATTCTTTTTTGATAAAATGGAAAACAACTTACCACAAGTATGGATCCTAGGAAGGGTTTTAGGGATGTCTTGGGATGTCTTTCTAATAACCTTGTTATATGTTAAGACAAATCTCGTTCCCCAAAAGTAGCCATCATGTGTTATATTGAATGTCAACATTGTTTTAACATTTCATCTCTAACCCATTTTCAATCAAAAGTAGAAATAAGAATCATGCCTTTAGGCAGTAATCCTAACAACTCTAATTCACTAATAACACAACTTACCCACAAATACTTAATATGAAAAGCAAACCAATACAAACCTTAGTAGACCTAAATGTAAGTTACAATTCTTTTTTCATACTTTGCACACATTCCTTTTTGCAACTTAAAAAATATAACAAGATTTTTGCAATTTTTAAAATGTAAGGAACCAATTTCATCAATATGTAAACCTTAAACCCTAGCCCATAAAAAAACAAAGCCAAAAGTTTTGGGGGGGGGGAGGCAATCTTCTTTGAATTTACAAAATATATGAATAAAAATATAAGGTCACATATATGGGTTGTTGGGTAAAAATTTAGTTTAATGAATTCTATAATAAGGTTTTGTTTATTTTGAAAACCAAAATATAATTAACATAGAGTATCCCTTAATTCACAATATTTTTAAAAATACAAGAAATATAACATATGTATTAAACATTTTAGGTCTTAGTTGTTAATATGTTCAACCAGTTGATTAGTAAGTGAATTAATATTAATATGTTCAATTAGTAAATTAATAAATGAATTAGTGTTACAAGAAACTATTTGAATGATTTATATACTTATATATGTTGAAGTTCCAAATGTTACATTTCTATCAAATTGAGTTAGGAGGAAAGGATGATGATGGGGCTATAGGTAGAAGTGGTGAAAATCATGCAACAAAACATGTGGATTATATTGACAAGGTGTATATCAAATGTTCTCTTCAAACTCATGGGCTCTTGTATTGTTTCCATTTGTTAAATCTTGTGTCTTTTGCCTATTATCCATGGAAGCTTTTGTCAAATTGCCAATTATTCTTTTGGAAAGCAATTTGTTTAACCAAGTGTGATAGAATGATAACTATATTTTGGTTCCTATGCCTCTATCTTTCATTTTCATCTTTCATTATTAATTGTGATATGGTCTACTAGTTACCTTGCTAAACAACTAGTTAACAAGCACATATATCTTTGTGAACTATTTCATAGGGTTTGTGAAACAATGCAATATTGAGTCACAAAGAATCATCAACATTAGATCAACATGACGTGCAAATTAAAAACACCATAATAATTTTTTCAAACCCATCATATACAATGGATTAAGAATAATTGGCTTATATTTTATTACAATCATGTGAGGTGTTGAATATGTTATATTGGAAAATCATAAGAATTGTTGTTAGGTTAGGTTTTTTGTTATGATTCTATTGTTTCATTTGTGTATTAAGAACTAGTTGAGGATTGAACTTGCATTAATTAAGAGTAGTATTTCAAATTACAATCTATAATGGTATTGGCAATTGATGTTGTTTAAACCCCAAAAAAAATTATGTTTACATTGTAATGAAAACTACATTGGCCACAAAATTTGCTAACCTTGTTTGTAACAAAGTAGAATATTGAAAGGCATGAAGGCAACCACTTTTGCATGTCCTAGTTCACTATGCCAAGCGATCCACCTCTAAAAGAGTAATCTTGATTCCTTCTCAACTCCAAGCTCACCAAAACTAAACATTTAAATGAATATAGGGTATTGAAATTGGATGCAAACAAATAATAATAATTAAATATAGGACAACTAAAGTACATGCATATTAAATTTTTAATTAATAATAGGCTGGAAAAAATCAAATTTTCTCACCTAATACCCCCCTAAAAATTGTTTGTTTGACTTAACGTACCAACCCCCCCCCCCCCCACACCCCCCCACCTACAGCCTCGACACACACA
>Ga0116231_10002315_pt1 | contig 39805 bp, 33 predicted proteins | sample S1TSphgellanicum_2_FD_89695 | JGI IMG/M metagenome (GOLD analysis project Ga0116231, IMG submission 89695) | Host-associated microbial communities from peat moss isolated from Minnesota, USA - S1T2_Fd - Sphagnum magellanicum MG | ecosystem: Host-associated > Plants > Peat moss > Unclassified...
CATGTTTAGGAGATTGAAGAGAAGCTCCACAACACCCACTACAGAGGTAAACATGACAAGAATGAGTATCAGTCATAGCCATACAAGTGTCAATCACAAAGCATCAGACCATCTCCTTCCTCATTAGTAGCATTGACAAACTGCAATGACTCCACACTGACTTCATCAACTCCCAATAATGGGTGTAGGTGAGTATATAGTAATTCACCCAAATCATTATACAAACATCTGTGTCTTGAGTTTCTGTTGCATTTCTGGAAGCAACAAGAAAACTCTTGGTCATGATGTTGGGCTAGCACTTGATAAGACACAGCTAATCCAAAAATTCAATAGTATTCTGATTCTGAAATGGCCTCAAGTTCTTTCTGCCACTGGAACTTCATGAGAGACAGACCTGCATGTTGCATTTCACTACACATGGAAACTCATGGGGCTCTCACCTAGTATCTTTTTTGCAAGGGTTTCAAAGCCAAAAAAAATTATGTCACACCACTAAGCACATCTCCAACATCAGTAGCAGGCCGAAACTGAGTTTTTGAATCCAATAATGATCTGAGCCCTACTGCACCATCCATGATGATTCTATACCCACATATGTTTCAGTTCACTAAACCCTAAACCCTAACCTTTTTGTGTCCCTTGGACCCCTCTACATCTCTTTTATCAAACCAAGCCCGCACCCAGAAAATTCAAGTTGGTAAATATCCATAACCTAAAAGATTATCAGAAAGCCGTCAGCCCTAAACTCAAGACTAGGACAGATTCTGGGCCTGTGAATGGTAAAAATGAATGCACTTACAGTTTTGATTATGAAATGAAACTAGATGAGGTTTGATACCAACAGCAACGTCATATTTTGGCACTCGTAAGTCTACTTGCCATGCATATGCTTCAGGCATTTCAAATATATTATCAAGACATGAATGGAAAATAAACTCTTGAAGAAAAGGGTATTCGGGATATAAAACTTACAAGCAACCCAAAGTGGAGAAAAGTCAAGAACCTAATACCAATTTCCGACTTCAATACTTAGAGCAAAAAATTGCTGCATGTATATACCATCAAAGAAGTACAAATTCTGTATTCTTCAGAGCACAACTTTGGGTTCTGATTTCCAAGTCAGTACAAGTAACTTAGATAAGCAATCAGCTGTGAAGTGCAATGAAATGACAACTGGAATGGGGAACACATGAGTGGAAGGATTTATTCATACATGCACATTGTTATACTCAAAGTTCAGGCTAAAAAACAAACATAGTTTTACTCTGCAGAAACTTACCAAAATAGCAAGAGTGGGTGCAAATAACACACAAGCTTCAGATTCAGCTCCCAAGTAGCAATCCAGCACCACTGATCATGAATTGCAAAATTATCAGTTCAGCTAAACCCTAAACCCGAAACCCTAATCCCTTGCAGCAATTTTTCCATCCAGGCAGAGAAATGTATGTCCTTTTCCGGTTCACTTCTCCACAAACAGTGGATCATTACAGGATCAAGGTTCTTCCAGAACAGTTTCAACACTTGCAACAGAAAGGCAATTGTCATCTTTTACATGGAAACTGTAAACCTAGCAATTAGGTACCTGCTATAGTAAACATACATGCAACCCTAAAATCATTTTCAATTTCATTAATTGGAACTCTCTGTTTTGTTTTATTGTAAATTTTATGCACTACTTATTTGTTACCTACTGGACATAGTTGAGGTTGTTAGTTGTTACCTACTTCATTAGCTATTTGCAACTACCAGCCTTCACAATATATGAGGCTTGATTACTTCTTTAGGTCCCCTACACATGATCAATAATTTCTGTCAACATGTTTAATTTTTCCAACAAAAAGGGTTCCCCACGCAAATTTTCATATTTCAAAATTTCAACACTTCAGAATAAGTACGCAAGGTGCATCATTAGTAATTACATAACAATAAACATAGGTAGCTAATTTAGTGGTGGGGACAGTAATTACTAATTAAGAGGTTAAGAGTTAGGGGTTTAGTTGTCCAATTTTCTGGCACTAGGTTTTGTTTTCAAATATATTTTTTGAGTCTTTACCTTTTTGTGAATTAATTAGCACCCAACCGTAGTAGTGGCAAGTGTGGTATTTGTAAATACCAACCTTCGTACTTTATGAGGTTGATAAGAAAAGCCATGCTACAGAGTGCCATCACAGTGAACTTTCTCAAATATGGACTTGAGTTATTGACCTTGGCCTCTAAATACATTTAATGGGCTCTTGTCGATGAAAAACCTACCAAACTTGATTACAAGAGAATGCAAGAAGTAAAAAGGAAATGAAGAAAAGAAATTTTCACACTTCAGTTTTTGTTCATGTATGGACTTGATTGCTCATTAGGTTTCTTGCCACAAGTGCATCCTTCAAACATGATGATGGTCGTTTGTTCACTCTTGCACAAACCTCATGTTTTTTTTTATGCTTCCCGTAATTCTAAATGAAATCCCAGCCTATAACCCAAACTAATTTTACCACCAGTAACTAATACCAAAGGTCAGACCAACACATCAAATATGATGACATGTTGTCCCATCCTTTTTTCCGTGGATGTTCCCATGGTTTCCAATAGCATCTTCACAGAAATATGAAGGGCAGTAATCTTTAAATTTTTGTTGCCAATATTTTCAACATAGTTTTGAAGTTGAAACCCATTTGATATTCCCAAAGTCATTTTCAAGTTATGGATGGTGTAAGAGGCAATTGCATCATCCTAGGCACCTTATTTCAGGAATGCCCTCTCTGGGGCCTCACCCTACATAAATTCTTTTGATAAAATGCTACCCAATGCAAGTAGTTCAATTTGCAATAAAACAGCTTTGTTCACATTACAAAATGATGAGACTTAACCAAAAGCATGATTGTTAAGCCATGAGCTAAATTTGAGCACTCTTGCCATGAACATAATGTTTTTCCAACTTTGTGATATAGCCACATTGGTGGATCATCCATGAGAGGAATTAGCCAAATTTGGCCACAGGCCAGAGAGAAAAATACAAAACTTAAAAAAAATCCTCCTATATTTTGGTGGCCTGTTAGAATCCATTGTTTAAGAATATAAGGAATTTAGAATATTTTTCCTCCAAATCTGACGACTTTTTTGGTGCATTTTTTCTGCAAAAATCCTTTGAACCCTGTGGCAATGGATTCAATCTGCCACCCCAGACATGCTATGGAATGGTCTCAATCTTGCCCATTCCGTTGAGTGTCATCTAAAGAGCCATTCCATACAGTAGTGGTGTACCTACATAAAAAAACAAAGACAAAACTGGTTACTGGTGCTAGACAAAGTAAGGACAAACCAGCAGAACAAAATCAAATACAAGAACTTCACCTGCCACAAAACAGCAATCTGTCTCCCAGTTGCAGAATGACAAAATTATTATTTAAAACCATAACTATGCCATGACACCCCCACCTCATCTCCATTACCTTTCATCCCTAATAAAACACACCAAGCAATTTATTCTCCCGGTTGTAGTGAAACGTGCTGTGCACTGAATGCGCTTCTACTACAACCTGCTGTGCACTGAATGTGCTTCTTGACTGCAGTTTGGTAGAAGAGTGTGTAAAACCTACAGGACATTTGAAACCCCACTATGTACAAACTTTGTGGGTGTTAGTGCTATGTCCTGCATGTCGCTCATATGGTTCTGCCTTGTAAAAGGCCTCTTGCATTGTTGACCCAAGTAGCTTCAAATGGAAATTCCTTAAATTTTGAGGAATGAATCATGGGTCTTTTAACTGTCTCAAACTGCATTAAAGACTAATTTCCAGTCTTTTAACTTTGAACTCTGAATTGTGAGTTCATTTTATGATCACTACATGGAAGATTTTCCATACAAACTTTGCCATTTGCCATTTGCCATCTACAGATGTCGCTGCTGCATCCTGTGCTGTATAGTTCTGCAACATGGTTGGATGTGTGTTGGTCACAATGCAGAACATTGCATTGACACCCACAAAGTTCATAGGGGGTGTATGACATCCTCCAGCAACCAGGCTCTCTATTGTTCTGATCATTTCTCCACTAATTTTTCTCAATTGCTACTTACCTGATCCCCACCACCCCCATCTTGTAACAAACTGGGCTGATTGAAGTTTTCATAACTAATTAGAGTGATTAGTGTCAGTTCAAGACCAATTAATTGGGCCAAACTTTTACCCAGTCCAACAAATAGAAAAAGAGGACCTAAAAAAATCATAGTTCGAGGACCGTACACAGTAACATGCATGGCAATGACTAGCTACTGTCTTCACATCACCACTGATCATTCATCAGCTACCAGGCATGTGGGTGGAGGTCAATGTCATGCATCAACCACATGCTGAGGAGTTACTGTCACAAGACTGGCAGTAATGGGAAGACTCAGGGCATGATGTACTACCTCAACAAACTATGAAAGAGGAGACTGCGAAAGCAAGCGAGTAGAATGAAGAAACCCAAAAGAAGAGAATCCAGAAAAGAACCAAACAATGGAAGAGGAGAGAACTGAGAGCATGAACTTTTTTGAGAACAAAGATCTTTTGGCCATGGGACTCAAAGACAACCAAACAGCACTCCTCTGCAGCAGAATTGCAGATCATGAGCCTCCACAATGAACCAAACAATGGAAGAGGAGAGAACTGAGAGCATGAACTTTTGAGAACAAAGATCTTTTGGCCATGGGACTCAGACAACCAAACAGCACTCCTCTGCAGCAGAATTGCAGATCATGAGCCTCCGCAACGAACCAAACAATGGAAGAGGAGAGAACTGAGAGCATGAACTTTTGAGAACAAAGATCTTTTGGCCATGGGACTCAAAGACAACCAAACAGCACTCCTTTGCAATGGAATTGCAGATCGTGAGCCTCCGCAACATGAGAATCTACAATTACTCAGGTGCTGTAGAAAGCCACTGTGTGACAAAAGTAGCAGCAACTGTATTCATTGGCACCCTGGTGGCTCAAATGCTGAACACAGCCTTTCTGTCAGCACTTGGGAGTCACAATCTCATGTGAAAGAGCATAAGAGGGGGCCTCCTCACAGCAGTGCACTGATACCATACCCAACCTGGAAAAAAAATGTCCTTCCTGAAAGCTCATCACAACCCAGCCTACCAATCCTTGCTTTGACAGATGTCAAACAGCAGAGACTCCATGTCCATGCTGCCAGTTTTGTGCAGCTCATGTAGCTGGGTTGTAAACCCTCCCGAACAGCAGTGCTGATAATAGCTGCCTGCTGCTTTGAATGTATTGCTCCTATGCCATACATGATTGCTTAGTTAGCCCTCTGATCTCTTCCGTGGAGGAGCAATGGTACGCACATTTGCTGCACTTGATGCAACCACCCCCTGACTTTTCACCATATCCACAAACTGCCCAAGAGTCTCATAAAATTGCTCCAATGCTAAAGCTGGTAAAATGATGGCAGAACGGTCTACTCCTGTTACCTGCACATAAAGAGCATGAAAGTGTGAGGTGTTATATCACAAGCCACAAAAATGAGACAAATATGTCTTCAATGTCAGATCAAATCACTAAGCAGCACCACAAATTGCTTCATCACAATAACAAAACTTATTAACTAGGAGTCAATATTGATTCCAAATATCAGCAGAACTATCACCTCTGAAATGCGAAGGTATTGGCCACGAGCATTGCTTCCAAGGTCAAAGAAGAACTTCTTCTGCTCAGCCCGTATAACACGGGCAGTGGCCATCCCACCTGCTGCAGCAGCTGAATAAGCCAAATTAGGTGATCCCATATCTGCAGAGGCAGAACTGATTGCAGACACAGGTGGGGGACTGCTACTTGTCATAAACCCAGCGCCAACAGCATCTGCTAGATTCCCCATGTGCTCTGCATGGCCGGTTGCTTGCTGGAACAAGGGCACCACAAATTGCACATTCAAGCCATTGCAAGCAAGCTGCATCCACTTAAAATCTCACTTATAGCCACTTAAACAGATGAACTTGCAATTGAAAACTCTGAGGAGCACTTAGCCTCAAAAGGAATATTGCACAGCTAACCTCCACTATGAAAACTATTTTTTCCTTGGGCATGTATTCACCTAGCTAGCATCCTTAAGGAAACCCATGTTTATCTACTGACTTCGGCAATCTGATTGGTTTCTCTCTTAACATTTTGGAATTTGTGTATCTGAATAAAATAAGGAAGAAAAAACAAGAGTCGGCTTACAGTACAGCATTGAGCAACACCTGAGAAGGCCCTGAACTATTGGGAGATGGAAGTAGCTGCTGTGAGGCTTCATGAATCTCCACTAAGATGTTTCTGAATGCTGCCCACCCATCATCAGATGAATTTCCAGCAGGTACAATGATTGTGCTTCGACTGCGTGTTACTGATGCTTCTGAAACCTGTGTCAGGTTGCATAGCCTCAATGATTTGTCATGCTTCACCATCAAGTCAAAAGCAGTGTTCCTAAAAGCATTTTCCCATCCCAAGTGCACTGCACACTAAACTTGACAGACAGGAAACTATCCTCAACAAATTCAGATGCACTGAAAAGGAGAGGAAATCTGAGCATACCTTGAGAAACCGTCCCCTTTGATTCTCACCCACATCAAAATAAAACACCTGCACAAAAGGAATAGCAACAACGATTGCATGACCAGCATGTACCATACTCTTGAAGCTCTTAAATCTCCAAAACACAAGGTCAGCTTCTTCGAAACCTGCTGTAATTGTTCACAGAGTCTAGCAAAACCCGAGAGCCAGCCACAATACATCTACATATGAAACTGTGAAAATTCTCCATAACAACACTTTAGAGGTAACTTGACAATGAGTGCAGTCATAACATTGTGAGAGTTCCTCATAAAGTGTCAGACCATCACCTTCATCACAAATAGCAGTGAGAAGCTGCCATGACTACCCTCTGACTTCATCAGCTCAGGTGCAGGTGAGTACATAATAATCTACCCAAAATTTTGCACAAACCAGTATACAGAATCCACATCCTCAGTTTCTGTCACATTTCTGGACATAGCAGGAAGACTCACTCATGTTGTTGGCTAGCGCTCAAGAGATATAGCAAATTAAAATAGTCAGTAATATCCAAATTTAAGCTGCAACAAGCTTGAAAGGGTAAGCTTAATTCATTTTAGCTTGTCCATGAACAAGCGAGCATCTAAGCCAAAGGCATAGAGAGGCATACATACAGAGGCAGTAGGGGTTGGGACCTTATGCACCCTTAAACAGATCGGTTAAGCACAACACTGGTGACTTCCTGGATGCAGAACATCTGCTAAAGCCACTGGAAACTATACATATGAGGCAGCAGAGAAATCTCCACAACAACAGTTTGAAGATAACATGACAATGAGTATAGGCTACAATCACTGTAATAATGCAACATGAAGAAGAAAGGAGCCCTTCCCACCAGTTGACAAGCTGAATTTGAGTCTCTTAACAGAACAGTAGCATTCTTTGTCCAACGGAGCCAGCTCAAAATACCAGAGCACAAACAAACCTTAAACCTAAGGAAAGAAAAGTCCCAGTTTAACACCCTCCAACCTATTGGGAGAATCAGTGACCCTGTAACATCCAGCTCTCAGTTGCTGGTTCGGAACTCATGAGAATTGAACCAAGAAAACTGAAGATAACCCATGTGCCCTAGCCAACAAAGACCCGTTCCTTGATGCTTCCATAGAAGCCTCATGATGCTTAATGCAGAGAGAGAAAATATCACCTTGGTATCAAGCTGTAGCTCCTTGCTTGAAAGCTCTGGTTCATCACCATTTGCATAATAATTGAAGAGGTCAACAAACCACACAACACCGGCGATGGGCACAATGATGGTAGATCGTGAGCCAGATGTCTTTTCAGAGATCTTAAGGTATCGCCCACGAGGATTTTCTTTCAAGTCAAAGTAGAAAAGCTTATGCTCCACCTGGAGAGTTTTGCACACGAGCTCCACATCCCCCACTCCTGGTGCAGCAGCAGCTTCCATTGATGTTCTCTGTCCCTGTATCATCACAGCTTATGAGCTGAGTCCAGGAGATATATATATATATATATATGACTCTGAGAAGCGGCTCCGTCTCTGTCTGTGAGGCTATCCCTCTCGTTGCTAAATCACGCACACTGGCTTGACAAAGCTAAGGATTAAGACTCTTCCTTATCATCGCAAGTACGTCCGGGGGCTTACCAAATTCGTGAAGTTGCGGTTCTCAACCAGCCGTGAAGAACGGACTCGATTCTACGAAACACTGCAGTGATACTGCTCTATCCCGTAGTCTTGTAGACAAAGATGAATCTTTACGCGCCTCCTATACATCGGATTTCACCATGTCTTCGTTTGTCTGTCCAGAAAAGATGCGGAAAGGCCTGGAGGTATCGACAAAACGAGGTAGAAATATGCAGATATCCTTCAGCTGATCGCTACACGTTTGTTCTTATACACGGCCTTGCTCTCTGAGTATCAGATACGAATTTCCATCAACTCCAGGTCTAGCAAATCTCCCCGACATGCATCGCCTGCCTTCAATCAATCAATCCCTGATGGCCGTTGCACAAAATGCTGTATAAGCTCTTTTAGAGAAATATTCACGAGCACAAAATATCGCACAGACTTCACCACAAAATTCCCACACATCCTCTTCTCCCTCTCAATCATCACAATCACACCAATCCTTACCACAAATCCCTTGCACAGACACAGACGGGTTCCTTCTTCTTCTTCCAGATGATGCAGACTTTTCATGAAACGGAAAAAATGCTATGCAGGCGCACTTGAACAGTACTGGATGCAGCAAATCGCCGCAATAGTTTCCAGAAACTCTCTAGGTAGTCAAATCGGAAACGATCTCCAAAACAGATAAACAGAAAAATCCTCCACAGAATACCATTTACATACCAGGTCCTGTGAACGACGATCAGCAGCATATGGCTGGCTGTTTCTCCTCCTCTTCTTCCGGAAGCAGCCGATCTCCCCCCCTCGTACGTACTAGCCGACCGACGATTCACCAAAAACCAAAGAGAAGAAGCTGCGGAGACACAATACTTGGTCAAAACAGGACCAAATCGAGAGTTCTTGACATTGAACGGAAGGTAACGATCTCCTCTATCGATTGCCGACGTCGCCGCTCGCTCGACAGGATGCTAGCGCGAGGAATCGGCGGAGAAACGCAGAGGACAAGAACGCCGTCGATCGCTAGCAGCCATAGCCACAGCTTGGACGACGACGACGACGAAGGGGGAGGCCACGATTGTATTTACTGCAGTAGATCTTCATGGTAAAAAACTCCAGCAGCAAGCGCCTTTTACTCACAAATCCGAATTCAGCTTTCTCGTATTACCATGGATGCCTTTTTCTTTTACTCTTCAGTACCATCACCGCGGGTGGTATAAATTCGTTGACGGCTTCACAAGAAGGGCGGTGCAGTTTCCTTACCACGGTCAACCGCAAGCGGTCAATGTTCACAATCATCATCCAAAACTCTTCATCTAAACTCCTGTTTCAATTTTTGCAATGGCTTTTTTCCTCATTCATCCCTTCCACCCCATCCCCTCCACACCTCGTACAAACTCTTGTAAATTAACCATTTGAAGTACAAGTCCTTTTCAACACCACACGACACTCGCTGAAAAGCTCTAGGGTTTGTTTTGGAGGGCATGTTATGAAGCAAAAAAATTCCTTCCCGAAAAGATCGGGCCAAGCATTTTTTATTTTTGAAACCTTTTATGAAGTGGAACTTTTCCTTTGCAAAAGGGCCATGCATTTTGATTTTCAAAATGCCTCACATCTTTTTTTGTTCCTTTGATACCCTTTGGGCATATCATGAGAAAAGAAAAAAGAAAAAAAAAAAAGGAACCTCCTTATGGTGCTTTATGCTAGGTAATGCCCGCGGAGTGAGGTGTTCTCTCGAATTAAGCACCCACCCGAGCTGGTTCAAGTGAGCATTTTTGTTTTGGAGAGAGAATGCCTGGCTCCTTCAGCTTTCGGGTAGTCTTATATTTCACCAAAATAATTCAGATGATGAAAAAAACTTTGGTACCAATGCATGTGTGATGCACATTACCTACGGACATGTAGACCCGTTGAAATGTGTCCTTGAAAACATGTGCTTTATTTATTGGGTCCTTTTTGGTACCCAAAGAGAGTTGTTTGGGGTGTGTTGGGGTGTGGGGGGGGGGAGGCGGGGGGATAAGAGTGGGGCACTTTGGCTCCAATTCGTGAGACAGAAACTGACCAATATTTGTTTGAGATGATGCAAAAACCCGACAACAGATGATATAACTAGCCAAATTTTTTTTGTCTTCATCCGAACAGACTATTGCGTCAAGACTCTGGAATAGTGAAAAATACACCTGTAACCTGACCGACTAAGTTGCAGTCGTGTTTTTGTCTTGCCGGATGATGCTGGACTTGTCACTTGAGTGTCACTTATTCCCCGAAAATTTTGAATGAGAAATTAAATGAAAAAAAAAGGAATTCAAAAAGTCTTCCCTTCATAATAGAAGCTTTATTAAATACAATGACATGCACTATTAAGAAAACCGAAGAAAAGGGGCGGAAGGTTTAAGTGACAAAAGCAAAAATATGAGGAGAAATTATGGGGCACCTACCCAAGAAGCCGATCTCACTGAGTACCATTAAGAACTTGCTGGAGAAATTACCAAGGAGAAAAAGAATCGGTAGGAACTCTCAAAAATGGTAGTGAAATGAGAGCCCAGCTTCATGATTGTTACCGGCCGGAAATTCCCCAAGAAGTTGCACCTTGGATAGTGGGGTTCGGCCAAATGAAAAGCCCAAAAACTTTGAACTTGATGAAAACATAGAAACATGATTTACTCTTCATCTTTGGCCTAGAATCAACCCCAACAAATGTGCAACTCTTGTGAGAATTTTTTTTAATTTATTTATCTATTTATTTATTTCTCTCCGATGAATGGCTTGGGCCAATTGCTACATAGTGGTTGGTAGTTCTATGGGGTGACCACCCGTGACAATGCCTGTCGACCAGGCCACAAACTTGGCCGACAAGGACAAGAAAAAGAAAATTAAAAAAGCATTACGAATTCACATTCGGCACTTAGCTTTTTCCAAGGCCTTAAGAGTGTCGGATTTACTGACTCATAAAAGGAGGGAGAGAATATACTTCCAGAATCTACAGGCCCGGTCATCTGTAGGATATTTTATTTTATTTCAATAACAAGACCGTTTGTTTGGCCAGCAATGGTCGACCAGCCGGAACAGGCTAAAACAACAACAACACCTCAGGCTCCTAAGTTACCTTTAACAAGAATACTTATACAGACATCCGCCTTCTCCTCCTCCGACAAATCAAAGATCTTGTGACAATCACCACAAATTTTGATTTTAAATAGGCAGAGAAGTTGGCAGCCTTCAAAGTTTAATGCATTTTTGCTCCGGTCCTTAGGACAGGATACGAGCCTGAAAACCCGAACCAAGAGAACTTACCAGAAATATTTTTTTAAGTGTCAAAATTGAGGCTGGACCCTAAAGGTTCTACTAAAAAGGCAGAACGGCCAACACTGGTGAGAATACCTACCTATTTGCATTTGTACACAAAGGAAAATATATTATAGAATGGCCGGGCACACTAGCCTATACTTAGCACACTCCATTATGAAATTATTTTCATGGATTTACTTAATGGTCATGTGGCCCTTGCACATAATGAACATGTGGATTTGCGGAATGGACATGTGGATGTTGCACAATGGTTACGTCGGGGAGGGGAGACCCAAGAAGACCTGTCCATTGTGCCTTGTAAGGGGGACCAAAAAAGGCAGAAAAGGGCGGCACATGAAAAACCAACCATTACCTTGTTGGAAGTGTTAGTTTTGGGGCAGTTTGAAAAAATCAAAAAGCATCTGCCCACATCGGATGCTAAGGCAAAGCTGAAGATTGGCAGTAGAAATAGCAATGAAAACCATGGTTAACATCTGAACTTAGTTGAGATGCCGATGTCCAGTTAGTTCCTCGGCCTTTCGGCCCAAAGGTTGGCAGGACCAAGCAATTAATTATGCGGCCTTTGGGTGTAAATGAAAAAACATTGATGAAGATGCCGTCTTTCAAGTATTAAAGTCAAACAACACTAACTACGGCTCATTCACACTTATGACAAATTCCTCTTATTTGAAATGCTGTGTGTTAGGCAAATTACACACTCATCCATCCATGTTTCACATACTCATTCATCCATGTTTCATTCCAACTGGTGTTTCATTTGGCAACAATTGGACAAAACACATGCCTATAATAAGTTAGGAACGGATCCATATTTTACATACTTATTCATCCATGTTTCATTCCGACTGGTGTTTCATTTGGCAAAGATTGGACAAAATGCATACCTATAATAAGTTAGGAACCACTATAAACCTATACCCAAATTCAGCTAATCCCTCTTGTGGGTGATATATCACAAGTATTCCTGAATTATGGAAACCCAAATATTTCACCATGAAAAAAATATAATCTTCAAAAAATCCTCTGAAAGAAACCAAAATCCTTCAAGATATTATAACTCTATAACTAATCTCAAGTTTCAACCCAAGCCAAAAAATATCATCTTTTTCAAATCCTCATATAAAAATAGACCTATTATTATTACCTAGGGGCTAAAATCCCTTAAGCTACTATACTCTATAATGAATCTAAACACAATATCCTTGCCGTTGTAGGGGAAGAAGACCAATAAAACACGATCAGCATACCTTTGTGGCCTTGCAGCCTTCAACCCTATGAGGTGTGCAAAGGGAGACAAGAACAGAACTTTTGAAAAAATCAAACAAAGTGCTGAAATGCCTATATAAAATGGCCGGTGCTTTAGTGGTTCTTTCATGAAAGCCATGGGTTCTTTTTTTGAGGTTTTTGATATAATTGGATCCAGTGGTTCTTTGATTTGTCGATGTTTTTTTCAGAATGCCAGAACTGGCAATTGTCTGACCCTGAGATATCAAAAGAAACCTGAAGGGGCAGTTCTTTTGATTTTGAAATATTAGAAAAACAGAACTGGTGTAGAGTTTTGTTATGAATTCAAATAATCGCACAGCACTGCCAAGGACACCACTTTCTGAAAGTAAAAGACTCTCTTCCAGAGTGGGAAAAGGTATATTAATCCCACAAAAAGCTCAAACAATAAATTTCATTGGTAGTTGTTCAAAAAGGATGAAGGGTTTAGGGTTCAAAGTGGGTTTTGGGTTTAGGGTTTACATGCACAAAGTAGTCACCAAGGTGACTCCTCATTTGCCCAATTTGGGCTTCAGCCTTGGACCTATGTGCCCTTAAGCTTATGGTCCCCCCATATGTGTTGATGTCTTAACAAGGTGCACACTACACATCAATGTCGATCTGGTATATAAATAAATGCCCATAGTATTTAGTGTAATCTACTATAGTACCTTGGCAATTTCAACACTAATTATATTATTTACAGAAATGTTAAAAAAAAATTTGTAAAAATATTTTCTAAAGAACAGAATTTTGTGAAGAAAACTAAAAAATATTTAAAATATTCAAAAAAATTTTAATTCTTCAAAATGGAAACTTCAAAATCAATTTATTTATTTTTTCCAACAGACTTGTGTTGAAGCTACCCCTGTACTACAATATACATGAAAACTGCATGGGTTCTATGACAAAACTTGAATCCTATTCTTAGAGCTAGCACAAGGATTTAGGGATTAGGGCAGGTAGGAATTATGGGGGCGGCTAGGGATTAGGATGACTAGGTTGTCTTAGGTTTTCCTTCTCTTGATTGCACCCAACAAGAGACAATAAGACCCAAAATCAAAAGCTCTCATAACTTCTTTTTTTTCATTTGACACAGAATCACACTTTCACCTTTCACGCTAAAGCTTTCTCTCAATTGTGTTTTACTATGTTCTATTTTGCTTCAAGTTTGTGTTGTTTTTCATGAGCCTTATGGCTTTTTTTGTAATTTCTTTCACACTCAAGCTTCATGCTTTGAGGTTTGCCTCAAGTTCTTTGTGCTTTGTGCTCCATGTTTTAAGTTTTAAGGTCGAGTGTTGAGGAATTACAATTTGTGTGTCATGCGAAGAAAAGTTGTTTCATTGTCCCTTGTCCCTTCATTGTGTGTCAAGGAGGCATTACATGTGCATGCTACTACAAGCTACAATGACATCTTGTTATCAATTCATGTAGCATCTTATTATTGTGTGTTGCTACAACCTATTGTGATTTGTTGTTTTGAGTTATTGCAATTACCAACCACCAACCTCTTGCATCCCATTGGTTGTTGTTTCATTGTTGATGTTGCAAACTCTTATGAGCTAATGTTTCGTTGTGTACTCTCACCCTTTGACTTTGCATGTGCAAATCTTGAGGCGTAGAGGGCTCAAACTTAGAAGTGAACCTTTTACCTTGAACCTTTTGCTTTTTTCTCTTTTTAAGCTAAGCTTTCTTTTCTTTTGGTTTTTTTCATTGGTTTTCTTTTTTATGTTCAATGTTTAATGTTTAGTGATCTTTTTCAATTTTTTATTAGATTTTATTTTGTTTTGTTTTCTCTCCATGTTTTGTGTTTTATTTTTTCTTCTTTATCTTATTCTTGTTTCTTTTGTGTTTTCTTTAACAAGTTTCTAAATTCTGAATTGAATATTTATTTTGGTCCAAGATTTGTGATTTGACCTACAACATTTGACTTTGCCATTTATGAAAAACAAATTGACTTGTAATTTCTGCATAATGGTCAAAGAAGAGAAATGTGAATATATGTTTTTGAAATGCTTGTTTTTTTATTGTACATTATTGGGAGAATTTGGTAGATTATATATTTGTTACCTTTTTTCTTAATCCTCGGGTTGCATTTTCTTGTGAATTTTTTTTTAATATTTTAAAATTGAAAATAAAATAATGAAAAATACATTTGAAATATTAATGAATGAAGTAACAATTGAAGGAAAAAAAATTACAATTTGGAAAGAGATAAGTATGGAAACTAAATTAAGCATCAACCCAAAAAAAATTTAAACAATAAAAAAACATCTACAAAAATTGCATGTGCACAAAAAAATCTAAAACTATATAATCAAAATGCATCACACTGGGCATTTTTATATGTGAATGACAACAAAGATGTTAATGTTTCTTATGCACGAATTATGAAATGTATTATTTGTTATGATGGTCCAATCTTAGTTCTAAATCCAAAAACCAAAGCAAAACATGGATTAATTTTATACAATAATTTAATCGAATAATTTCAATGAAAAAACAAGTGAATGCAAACCATTATAAGAGATTTGAAGAGGAAGTGAAATATCCCTTAAGAAAAGTGGCAAGTCAACTTTAGCAAAACAAGAAACCTAATGTATTTGGAAGTTCAATTTCCAATATTTTTATGCAAAAGATCCCTTCAAGAAATATGATGCGAAGTAAAAAAAGTTTATGCAAGATCTTGGATTTTAATTATCAAAAATCATTTGCCTATATAATTTGTGGAAAGTGTGTGGTTGAAAAAATTGACTATGCATTCACATCCGAGGGTTTTCTTGCCTTTTAGAAAATAACTTTCACTAAAAAAAAATTCTTGAGTTGATGGAAAAAATGAAATAGTTGTATGTTCTACCAAGATTGGGAGAATGTTATTTTACAACTGTAAGCTTTGATTTGTGCAAGGAGCTCTTAATATTTTTACACTTGTGATTAGTTTTATAGGAGCTAATTCGTAGCCATTATACATATTATACATACTTGATTCCAAAATGTGTGAGAGAGAGAGAGAGAGAGAGTGTGTGTGTGTGTGTGTGTGTGTTCTTGTCATTGATTTTTTTAACATATTGTTGTGTGCATGGAGGCCGACAACTCCGTGGCCTGGATAGATAGAAAGTCGGGTCCTTGTGTGGAAAGAAATTTCTTGTATTGACTTAAAACAGCTTGCAGCTACTTAGTGCACATGCCTTTATCATTGATGGATTCAGCAAATGGTTTACTACCTCTTTTAGAATTTTGGGGCCACAACTGAGCCCTTCCTGGGAGATCCTGACATATTGATGGCTCTGAATCAAGCAAAGAAAGCCTCTTTGTAAGTGTTACAGGGTCCCTTGCCTTGCAAGAAAAGATCAAGATGGTACATGACCCTGTACATATTACAGGGTCCCTTTGCTCTGCATGCTCTGCAAGAAAAAGCTAATTTGGTACATGACCTGCTCCATGACTTTCCCTTGACGACTATGTGAAGTGGTACCCATCCATCCAAGTACTCTTGCCATGCGGACATAGATACCTAGACCACAAGTTGTTGGTGAAACCAATGACTTGGTAAGGTGGAGTTTATAACTTCGCAATGTGCAGTTGACAACTTTGGCAAAGGGGACTAGGTGAAGAACTATTGAACTGGATGCGGACTTTGCAATTTGGCAAAGTGGATTTGGCAAATAGAAATGTCAACTTTTCAATCTAGCTGAGCAAATGGTATTCCATAACCAACATTCACAAAACTCATTCAGCTTTTTTCTTTGTTTATTCCATAGATAAAAAGGTAACTCCGGAAAGGTTTATTAGAAGCCCCCCCAAAATGGAGCCTTGAAAGTGTTTTTGCTTGCTTGAATACATAGTAAGTTGCTTGAATGTGGCTCACAATCCTATGTAGCTGATGCCTTCTTCAAGATATCACTTGATTCCTTTGTTTTAATGGGGAGAAGGGAATATGCATATATCCAAATCTTCTTGAAAGGAAGCACAATCAAACAAAGGGTGGCAGGATGCTTTTGTTGCTGAAACAGTCAAGTTTTTCTGAAATACCATCTAGAGAAATTTGTGGTTTTCTCTGCATGTTTTTTTCTTTTTATTAATTGTCTTTTCCTAGTTTTACATGATGCATATTTTCCATCGCTTTGCCAATGGCCATCCCTAATCCTTGACAAATGCCAACTCTCTCTTGTTGTGGCAGGTAATTAATTGTTGGGTCTTCTGGCTGCGCACTTGTAACTATTCTTAACATTGTTGTGTATCCATAGTGTACTTCCTTCAGGTTGCCTGAAACTCCATGCAACCATTTTGAGCTGTCTCATATTTCAAATGCAGGGAGCAATTGGTGACTGCTTCTTGTGTCACAATTTGTAGTCAACCTGAGTTTTTGGCTAGCTGCCTGTGTAGCCTACTCCTGGTGAACTTTCCCTTGCTCAATCTGCTTCAACAATAGTGGCATGCTCAAGAGTTTCATGCCATGTTGAAATCTCATGCAATTCTAGTGAAGTTGGTGACATAATTCTTGTTTTTGCCCATTTCACAATAGTTTCATTGGAAGGTGTCATGTCTTGTTTCGTTTCAGGATCAAACTCTGCATTTGGTCAATGCTTGACTTCTAGAGCTCTAAGGTGACTGTGAGAACAGCTAGATGGAACAAAATGTGTTGTTGGGTCAGAATCAGTGATCACAACCACCTAATGGACAGAGACCCTTACTGGGCCTTGTAAGCATCCCAGCTAAATCTGTATCTATGACAAATGTTGAAATCTACAGAAATGTGAAGCTTTTGTCATCATTTTGACTTTTGATTTCCAAATGTTTGTATGGGGTTCTTCAACAATGACTTCCAAAATGCAGCTTCATGGACATTCGGTGATGAAATTTGATGTATGCTGAAACCCCACTTTTGAAAACCATTTGAGGTACACTTATTTGCTGGTTCCAATGTCCAAGCAAGCCACTTCTTATCACCATGACAACCTCAAAAAATGAACTCATGAAATTTTGTAGTAAAAAAACTTCAAGCCTTCAACTTTCCTACTCATTATTTCTGCACAACAAAGCATCAAATAGCTATGTGATTGTAGCATCAATCTACAAAAGCCACCGAAATCAATCCAAAAATTCTTAAAGAAAATACTTTCCAAATTTCCATGATTCTGAATACATTGTATCCTTGTTACACTTGAAGTGATAAAAGCCATTATGTACTCTCTTGCATAGACTGCATAACTAGGGCACATGATTAGGGCCAAAGTGACCCAGCACCCACCGCCAAACCACTAGTCAGAAAGCAACAAGGGAAGAGAAAAAAATGGTACTTCAAATTTTACTAACCAAGAGCTTTCCAAAGCTAAAAAGCTCAGACTCATCCTAATGCTTGGTTTAATCTAAAGCTAATCCTAAAATTCTCTAAAAGAGTTAAGCTGATCCAAATGCTTGGCTTAATCTAAAGCTAATCCTAAGATCCACTAAAACATTAAGCTAATCCTAATGCTTGGCATATTCTAGAATTTGGGGAAAACAAAGAAGCAAAGCATGAAGGTCGATCACACCATTGCGAAGCTGTTAAAAGCTTGTACAAACACATGCTTTACTATAGGAACCCTTCGCTTGCTTTCTTGGATTCACTCTGCTTTTAGCAACATGCTCCTACATGGAACACACAGAGATTGAGAGAACAAGAAATGACTGGTCTGAAATATGCAATTCTCATGGTCCTTCCCTTAGCTGTGGCAAGGGCTTAAAGAAGACCTTGGTGACTCAAAAATGGTGACACTGCACTCCTTCATGACTTAATTTCCAAGCTTATGTTCATGGATAGTCTTCTTCAGGTTGGCTGACATTGCTACAGAAAAAGAGCTCAGTGGAATTCACATCTGGAAGCAAATTTATTGCCTTTGTTTGCACACACAGAAGCCAGATAGAGGGAGAGAGTTGAGAATCCTGGCATTCTAGGTTGAAAACTATGATACTCAGAAGTAATCAGTGATTTGGGCAGGTTCTGGATCAGAACCCTCATCATGTGAAAGATTTGTATCAGCAAGGCATGGCCTTCACTGAAACTGGGGATTTTTATGAAGCTCAAAGTGATTTCAAGATGGTAATAGACCTTAGTCTATACTATAAATTCTCTTTAGTAAATGTTGAAACAGTTTCCACATTTGAAGCAAAGATTTTGGTGTAATGCGAAGCATCTCCATGCCTGAAACACAAGCGCAGTGGCCAAAGACTCAAATGTATACTTTTAGGGTCATTTGCTAAGGCCAAGGGTCATCTCTTGTCTATCTCAAAGTCCAACAACTGCAATGGACAAGAGATCTCAACTATGAAAGATCGATCCATTGTGATATGGCAACCCTCTTCTCAAGCAGAGTACAAATCAAAGCTGAATGCCTACATCATCAGTTGCTGTTGCAGAGCCATTCGCAAGCCTAGTACTGTTGAATCTTTCCAGATTTACTCTACCATTTGATGAGTGACCCAAACAGGAAATGTTGCATGATTGGCACTTTTTCGAGAACCTCCGCCTTGTACATTTTCAGCATCCCACTGTTCACTTTGCTCCAGGATGGCACTGCACTGATATCATCAAGCATTGGTGAGTGTTCAGCCAATGCACCCTTCTTCACTCTTTTCACAAACTCCACACAGCCCAGATACATAAACTCATGGGAGAAATTCTCCAATATATCAGGGTTGTGAATGGACTTGGGCTTCATATATCTGTGGTCCACAAGCTGTGCTGAGCCAAAAATGAAGGGGAGGAAGTGGTAGTCATCCAAACCCCACACACCATGTGATCCTGCAGAAGACAAACACCTTCAGTATCTTGTCTAAATGCATGAAAACAGTGAATCAAACACTGTCTAACAGTTCACACCATGAAGGTAAACAGCATACTTCTTCTACAAATTGTGACAATGTATATGACATACAACATTTTCATTGTATTGCACTGCAATTCCTTCTGGTTAAGATCTTGCACAGAATCAAATCCAAATCAAGGTCAATTAATAAGTTGTGAATATTTTTTCTCTGACTATATGCAACCATCGTTCTCCAGGGTTTCACATACTCATCATGTAGCCATCATTCACTGGCATCAGTGTAAGTGCACATGCAATTTCACAGCTTCAATGGAGAGGAGGAGGTGCAGCTTGCTGCAACACCATGGTGGAATATGGCATATTACATCCTGAATAGAGAGCATATACATATACAGAATGTTACACAAGGCAAAAGATTAGGGAATGAAGAAGAATCTCTGACCTGCAGGCTCCAGCCAGTATGTTGTCTGCAGCTTGCGCATAAGGTCCAGGTATTGGACAAACACATGGGTCACAAGGGCCTGATAGTCATCCTCATTCACTAACCCTAATCTTGCCAGGCAGGTCAACCACGCCGCAAAGTTTGCCTCATGGCCAGTGCCATAATCTATGCGGGTTGCGTTTCCAAAGCTGTCAGCAAAGTAAGGGAACAACTCCATCACGCCCAGCTTCATGCTGTCAGGAAGAATCTGAGCTATGAGAGACGGACCTCGTTCTTCCAGCCATGTCTGCCACTCTCGGAAAGTAGGGTTTCCATAGCGAGCAGGCTGTTGCTTGGGAGGCAACTGATCAACCCAAGAACTCATCTCACTGAGAATTTTACCGAGAGAGACAATCATAGGCGACTGACGGCAATAGTCTGAGAGTTTCTTCCCCTTCACAGAATCACTAAGCGCGGCCACAAACCCTAGAAACGTTTTTCCCCCTTCTGATTGCTGAAAATGCTCGATGTCGGACGGATTGTTGATTCTCTTCCTCGGCACTTGAAACGCATACGGGGGTTGCACCACAGGCACGGCTCGCGGCTGTGGAACCGGTGCTAATGCCGCCAGCGTTAGATTCGACCCTCGAATCGACCCCATGTTGAACCCTAGATTGCCCGTGTCCGGATACGCAACGGGCATTTGCATTTGCGGTGGTGGTGGTGGTGATGTGGGTGGCGCTGGCATTCGCATGCTCAGACTCGGATTCTTATTCGTACCTGGAGATGATGCCGTCGTTGATGCAAGCGAAGGCCGTTGTTTAGTCTCTCCTTCTCCTCTTCCTCCTCCTCCTCCTCCTCCTTCTCCCCTTCCTCCTTCCCCTTCTCTTCCACCACCGCCATCACCGCTCACATAATCTCCATCACCGCCGGAGCTAAACAGCTTTGGACTTGTCGTCCCCAATTCTTCAATCGACTGCAGATCATCAGTTCTATCTTCCTCGGGACTTGCAGGTTCTCGTGAGCCTCTTGCATTAGGGTTTGCATCTGCCATTCTCTTATTCCGACCTCTTCTTCTTCGTCGTTCTGTCTTACTCCGGCTCTTCAGCAATGAGCCCGCTTCTTTTACGGTGCGAACTGGCATGAGTCACACCAACAACAACAAAAGGCATCCATAGTCGTTCCCTTGCTATTGTCATGAAGCCTAAATTCTTGTGATTAGGTTGCGATGCGCAAGTCCTCAGCCTGGTGGGCAAGACTGAAGAAACACACCCCCACAAGCTGGTCTGGTCGAGGAGGAAGCCCAGAGCGAAACGCCAAAAACCTAACCCCAGTGACCACAGTGTAAACCAGCCACCCGCGAGTGCAGCATGAAGGATGGATGGTAAGTGGTCAGCAAACGGTTATCTGTTGGGTTCCAGTTCTCTAGCTAACCATGGTGGTTAGCTCAACCTTGCATCTTCTTACTACCTACCTACCTACCTAAACCCTAAACTGCAAGCAAGCAGTGTTTTTTTTTTGGTTGGGGGGCGAAATTTCATCCAATGGTGATTTTTTCCCCAAATTGGTGAAGATTTAATGTTTTTTTGAGTTTTTTAGTTGGCAATTTTCACCTCAGAAGAATTAATTTGTTTTATTTTAAACATAAGTAGATTTTATCTTAAGTTTCCATAAGTAGCTAAAAATATATAAGAATATTTTTTTAATATTTTATTATTTTAATATTTTATTATTTTAATATTTTATTTTCATTGAATTGAACTAAATCATCTTATGGATGATTGCCACTTGAGCAACTTCATGAAATTGGAAAAAAAAAACACACAATTGCTTGCAACCATGTTGATAGTAGGTAGGTAGTTAAAACAGCCTTGGATCCACCATTGGCATCTAACTAGGGAACCAACCTATTTTCAATATTGAACTAGAACATGAGCCAAAGTTTTAAAAGGTTTAGGATCTTTACTTACACAAGTGCAATTTCATTGAAAATATATAAACTTAGTCGTACATTTTAGACGAGTTATTTCATTTGATTGTTTGTACATGATTAATATTACAAAATATTTATTTTGAACTATGTGTACCTATTGAACAAAGTAATATTACTTTTTATTATTATTTAATTATAATAATGAAGATTGAACTGGACCTTGTCTTAAACTGAATCAATTCGAAATTCATTATGAAAATGATTGAAACTGGAGGTTTTTTTAAATCCAAAAAACCAGAGGTTCCATAAAAAGAAACTATTTATTTGTTTATTTATTTTTTAAAACCAGGATTTGAAGATTCCTGGATTTTTAAAATCGAGAACCAGACAACATTGGTATAAACCATCTACTTACCGAGTAGCTGATGGATTACTAAGGTGAAACCAAATGTTAACTCAGTTAAGGTTCATCCAAATCAAATGTTAACTCAGTTGAGGTTCATCCAAATCAAATGTTAACTCAGTTAAGGTTCATCCAAATCAAATGTTAACTCAGTTGAGGTTCATCCAAACCAAATGTTAACTCAGTTGAGGTTGATCCATAACTGAGTCATAAGGGTTATGCGGTGGATGATGCGCTGGTGGGTGCTGGTCCCCGCCCCCCCCCACCCCACCCCACAAATTCAGAAAATGCCCATTCGAGCAAACATTTCATTTTTCTTCTTCTTTATTTTCTGTGATACTTGGCGGGTATCAGGCGGGTATCAAGAGAAAACATTCAAAAGATCAAATTTTGCCAGTACTTTAGAGTGGTCTTACTAAGAGCATCTCCACCCCAAAACCCTAAACAACTCATTTATGTTGAAATAGAATAGTGTTTAATGATCATGGTCCCCACCCCCCACAAACGTCATAAAAGTCCCTTTAAACACTCAAAGACCATTTATGTCTTTACATATGGACGAGTAAGTAATAGTCACTGTCCAAATCCATAGTAGAAAAAAGACTTTAAAGGGGTTAAAATGACCACTGCAAGATGAACACCAATACAGGAGCGCAGCAAGATTTAGTGAAAAGGGGTGTTTGCAGGTGTGGGGGTGGAGATGCCCTAATCAGGTCTATAGAGAATTATTTTTATTAGCTTTCAGTTCTTTTGCAAAAAAACTATTGGGTTTCCATTTTCATTAATGGCCCCATATTTATTTGTTGTGCATTTTTTCTAAACAACGGTTTTCTAATACTCATGATGAGTGGTTTATAGTGGGTTTTGTAAATAGGGAGAAATGGTGTGAAGAAGGTTCCCATCCGCACTTGTCAAGGCCTTTGATCTTATGCATCCTAATCATTCATTTTCCCACTATTTATGGGGGGTTTGTGCACTTCTCTCATCTTCTAATTTTGAATGAATTGTTCGTCCTCCTTACTTGGGTGATTTGCATATTATAATGAACTTTTTATATGGAAGTCATAATGTCAATTCTTTAAGATTTGAAAAATGTTGTCGCATGAAATTTTAGACTTTTCTTGGATAATATGACAAAAAAGAATTCACATACATGTGAAAAGTTAACGCATGAAGTCTTTTGACATTGAAAAAAATGTAACAAAATCATAAATGTTTAATTAGTTATTGACTTTACAATTTTGATGAAACACAAGGTCAAAAACCTATAAAATTTTGAATGTGAATTTTTATCTTTATTCAATGTATGTGTAACTTTAGGATATTGCATACTTGAAATTTAGGATATTTAATAAGTGAAATATGGTCCCAATTTTTGTATTGTTTTGCAACATCAAATATGCAACACCTAAAATATTTTGCAAAGTCTCTATAGGCATCAAAAATGTTGATTTTTTAATTTGTCTTTTAAAAATGAATTTTATAGGTTATTTAGCATGTTGGACACAAATTAAACTTGAAAACAAAAATCATTTTTTGGAATGAAAATCATATGGTCAATTTTAAGCCAAGTTCAAATACAATGGAATTGGATTCTTAAATTGGACTTTCATTTGTTGTTTTCAGTCCATGTTAGTGTGTTTTTACCTCTCACTGAATCTCTACGAATATAAAAAAATTCTTTCCATGATAAGTTTGTATGATACACATGTTGACAATAATGTTGATGATGAGGATGATTTGCAAATGGAATTATTCTTATTTTATTTTTAATGGTATCTTTTCATGATTTAAAACCAATGTTTTCCCTCATCCTATAGATTTTTATTTTGGTAAATTTTCTTGTATTGAAATAGGTACATTGATATTTGTGATAATAAACAAATGCAACTGAAAAAGGCATCCTTTTCCATTGAATCATTATTTATTTGAACCATATGATTGTAAAAAATATTTCATGAATGTAATGTTTTGAATTGTCTTGAATTTTTATTGGTATTTTCATTTTTATCATTTTTTGTCTTAGGTAAATATCAAAGGTATTATTGTTATATTTTTCAAATGTACTTTGTTCATATGAAAATTAAATTTACAATATAAGATGTTGTGTCATTCTTGTAATGAGATAGTTTTGTTTTCAATATTTTCTAACAAAAGAAAAGAAGTGAATCAATCATTATTGATAAAAATGAATAAACACGATCACATCTATATTACAAAAATAAGCATACACATTTTCACATTCCATATGCGCTAGGCTTACATTCAATTTTTAAACTTTTGAGTAATATTCTCATTTTTTTACAAGGTGGGGCAAGAAGTTGGTCATACAAAGGTGTCATTTTTAAGTGAACAAAAAAAACTCTTCTAAAAAGGAGGTTGGAAACTATGTTTAAAAAAAAATATTCTATTACATTTTCTTGAGCAATTTTGTCTTGTTAATCTAGTAATTGTATAAGAACACAAATTCACCATTGAAAACAACATGCAGATATAGATTTGAATACTTAATGTTTGCTTCTAATTGCACAAGTTTAATGTCATGCCTTAACATTTTTTTAACTTTCATGAAATCCAAATAATTGGAAAGTTCTAAAATGACAAATAAATTCCTAGAAGGTTTTTTAAATATTTTCCTTCCTATTCAATTATTGGTTCATAGATCCAAAGTTTATGAATAAATTTCACATAAAATATTATTTTCAAACCTTTGGAATATTGTTATTGAGTGTGAATGGGATACAATGAGCCAACAAAATTACTAGAAAAAAGGATTACATGTCCTTTTTGCCAAAAAAATCTTTATATGAATGAATTTTGGATTTTATTTTTTTGCAACTTGTTATAATAAATGCCTATAGTAGTCCAAGTGCATGACATTTTTTTTCTTCATCATTTTTTAATAAATATGACTTTTTGAAAATGTCATAATTCCTTGTAAATTCAATGTTTCGTTTTTTAAAATGATAATAATTTCAAATCATAACCAATCTTTATTTTATTTTATTTTATGTTTTTTTATGATAAATTACAATGTTTCTTAACACATCATGTACATTTTACCCCGTTTATGTGTGGCAAAAGACTTTTGAAGTTCTAAAATTTTTGATCAATTTTGGAAAGTTTTTTGAATGTGTAAAGTTTTACAATTCCACATATTTTAAGGTATGAATTTTTTATAATGTGATTAATAGGTTTTTATCCTTTTAAATTTTTTCCCATCAAATGTGATTTATTATATGGTCCTTGTTATAGTCCTTTGCAAAATTGACTCATGTTCGATGTGTTCCTATTCACTTTTAAAGGTCTTAAATCAAAACTTAAAACTTAAAATTTCATCAAATGGATTTTTTAAAAAATTCCTTAACATTCAAATTAATGAAAAAACAATAAATGTCCATGATTTTCACGGCTTTAAATGGTAAAACAAAAATATTTATCAAATTTTGACTATTTTTCTTTATGGTCTGACACCCTTTTTGGCTTGTTGGAGTGTGACTATAGCCTATCTTGAACCTTTGAGTTTTGATTTGATAATTATGAACATCTCAAATTCATTATATTATTTTCTATGTTTAAAATGAAAAAATTAAATAAAAATTGTCCCTTTTTTTTCAAGATTTAAAATGAAAACCTAATAGTCACTAAATTTCATAAAATCCACTTTAACATCTAAATTGATTTTCAAAGACAAATATTTAAAATATATATTTAAAAATCTTTTAATTAGGGTGGTATGAACTTAGACACGGGAAAAATGTTAACTTCAACATCATTTAAATGTTTTTATTTGAGGCCAATTTCATTGGGTTTTGAATGCATTGCATTTGGATTATTGATGGACTTTCAACTATCCATTTTAATCCATTGTAATGTGTTTTCACCCTCATCATCTCCTAATGTTTGTGTGTTGTTCATATGCATTTGTTACAAATATTTTTTACATTCATCTACAAAACTTTATAGTTTTGTTATGGAATTCATTATTGGAATGTTATCATTGCAACCATTAAAACATCATCAATCTTGAAACACTACAAGAAATCATGGCTTTTCAAAAGGCCAACTTGATCAAAATGTCCACATTGACCAAAGGGTATGTCCCTTTTGATTAAAGGTTTGGGGCATGAAAAACACATGTTACATTTGATTAGAACATTTGACAAAAGTTACATTTTTAACCAAGTGTCAAGCCAAAGAACTGGTCAAATGGACAAATGTCCATCAAAAATGGCCATATTGAATGGATAAGGTTTAGTCAAATTGACCATCCTAATTTGACCCTTAGTCAAATTTAATATGATTTAACACTTAATGACTTAGCCTACTTGTTAAGCCTATTTTACCTACCTAACTTAACATAACTAGTAGGTTAGGTTAGGCTTAAATTACCTATTTAGCCTAGCATAATTAATAAGCTAAATAGTAGGTTACTTGCTAAGTAATAACCTAATTAGTAGCCTAATTAGGTAGCCTAGCCTAAACCTATTTAGTAAGTTACTTAGGATGTAGCCTAAGACTACTATGTAACCTAGTGTAAGCCTAACCCTAAACCTATTAACCATGTAGGTCACTTATTAACCTAGGCCTACTATAGGTAAATAGCTTAAGCTTATTAAGTAAATAACATAGGCCACCTAGGCCTAATAGGTAGATAGCCTATCTTACTACTAAGGTAATTAACTTAAGCCACCTAAGTTTATTAGGTATAAGGTAGCCTTACCTAGGCTATCAAGGTCTACATGGTAGTTACGTACATAGTGTAGCCATTTAGGCCACTTAGGCCCACTAAATAAGTAGCCTAATTTAAACCATTTAGGCTTACAAGGTAAGTCACCTAACCTAGGCCTACTAGGTAGGTACATAGCCCAACCTAGGCTATTGAAGTAGGTACATAGCTTAAGTAGCCTAGGTTAGCCTAACCTAGGCCTACAAGGTAGGTACATAACCCAACCTAGGTTATTGAAATAGGTACATAGCTTAAGTAGCCTAGGTTAGGCTAACCTAAGCCTACTAGGTAAATACATAGCCTAACTTAAACTACCTAGTCCTACTAGGTATGTATGTAGCTAACCTAATATTAGGTAGGTAGTTTATGCCTAAACCTACTTAATAAGTTAAGCTACCTACCAATTAATATGCCTAGGCTAGATCTATTAATAGGTTAATAGGTACCTATGTAACCTATTAAATAACATAGGCATAGGTAGCTTACTAAGTAGTTATAAACATAGACCTAGTAGGTATCTATAAGGCCTAATAGACTATAACCTACATGTTACTTAAATACATAAATTTATTAATAGGTATGTCCTACCTACCTAGGTTAACCTACCTATTTATGTAAGTAGTGTAGAAAAATTCGTGTTCATTACAATATGTTGTACAAAAAAAATCACCTTATAGGGTGGTGATGCAATGGTTAAGGATTCGATTCCTTAATGTGGAGGTGAGGAATTCTAGTTCTCACATTTGTAACCTAGGCTATTTTGGCTATTTGGGTGACCTAATTAGGTAACCTAGGTTGCAAAGCCTACTAAACCACCTAGCCTAAGCTACTTGGCTTAGCTTAAGGGGCTTGGCCTAGCTTAAGTGGTTTTGTCTAGTCTAGGTGGTTAAGCTAAATGGCCTAGCTTAGGCCTAGGATATAAGGTTGGTAGGTAAATAAATAAATTATTGTTGGCATTAATTATTAGGTTTATTAATTAGGTAGGTAGGTAGGGTAAAGTAGGATAATTAATTAATTGATATTTTCATATTAATTTTAAATTAAGAATTTAAATAATATATGTTTTTAGTCACTACCCAAATTATATTATTGTCATGGTGGTTCAAATAAAAAAAACCTAGTCAAAAAGACCAACCAAAAAGACCTAGTCAAAATGGTCGAGTCCAAATCGACTTGTCCAACATGGCACTTTGGTCAAGTTGGGCATGGGGGAAAAAAAACCATGATTGCTTGTAGTGAAACAAGTTTTTTTATTGTAGTCATTTGTTGTGCTTTCATCATCTTTTAAACTTGTTGCTTATATATGGAACTTTGTTGTTGGAATTTTGCTGTTGCATCCATTAAAATGATGTTATTTTATTTTTTAAATGATCAAGTGAAGCTATTCCTTATGCCTACATTGTTTCTTAAACTTCTTAATCTTTTATGAAGTTTTGTTATTGGAGTTTTGCAACTGTAGCCATTAGAATGTTGCCAATTTTTGAAAAAGTTTATCAAGTGAAGCCATTTGTTGTGTCAACTTCATCATCTTTTGATCTTTTTGTGTTGCTCATTATGCAAGTTACTTTCTTGCATTCATATGATGAACTTTGTCATTGGAGTGTTGCCATTCTAACTATTAGAACACCATTGATGTCTATAGAAGTTTTTCAAATGAAATCATTTGTTATACCATCATAATATCTTTATTTTTTTGTGTTATTCATTTTGTGAGTTACATCTTTCTTGTGTTTGTTTGTTTTCATGCATATTCATATTATTTTATTGTTGGATCTTTGCACAATCATTTGTAAATCTTTGTCATTGGAGGTTAATTGTTGGAGTTTTATAATTCATCATCCTTGGAGCTTTACAATTCCTTGTCTTGGGACTTTTTCTTTTGGAACTTTGCACATCTTTGTTGTTTGAGTTTTGTAGTTTTTATTATTATTGAAGCTTTATAATAATAATTTTTCAAATCTTTTTTTGGTGACTTTGTTGTTGGAAATTTATAGGTTGTTTTTGTTTATGCAAATGATTATGATGCAAAAGCTAATATTGCTAAAAGTTTTTTGGTGTTCTTTATCACTATGTTACAATCAATGTATCCCTTTCTAAAATGTTTCATTTTGAGTAGAGCAAATCTTTTACAAAGTTCTTTGAATGTATTCAATTTGAGGCTTCTTTATGTTTCCATTGCATAAGATTTTTGACAACTCTTTCTTTGGAAAAGAACTTGGTTATTAGGTAATGCCTAGGTTACCACTTGGTTTTTAATCTTTCTAATCATAAAGTATGATGATGAACTTTGGCTCCACAACTTCTAAATGAGAAAATATACTTTGTTTGGCATTTCTCACAAGGTAAGGTCTCACATCAAGAAGGACACTAAATACAAACTTGCAATTTCAATAGAAATCTATGTAGCTTTCACTTTATATACGTTGCGCCCATTAAAGGTTGCAACTTTTTAATTTGTAGTGAACTTTTTGTTGTGGGTTGATTAATTGTTTCCTTGGTGATTCATGAGGTTGCCACTATAATCAATGTGATATTTAAGTTTGTGATTTATTAACTAATTGATGATAGATGGAAATAGTCATACAAGGTTTCAAAGTCTTTTGCAATATCCTTAACATAATACATGGGACAATTGATGGTACACATTATTTATTAGGTGATAAAGGATATCCCTTGTTGTCTCAATGGTTGATGATGCAACATAAAAAAGGAGAACACACAATTTTTGAAAGTTTGTATAACAAGAGGCATAAAAGAGGGAAGTCAATCGTGAAAAATGAATTTGGGATATTTGAAAAAACATGTCATGAATTGCAATGGTAAGATAAAAATTCACATTGATATCGTATATCACTATTTGATCACTTGTCGTGCCATTTTGCACAACTTGTTTCTTGGTCATCACAAAATTGATGTTGGGTACATTTTATGTTTACTACAAGAAGAACAAGCTACACAAAACAAATATGTTACTCAAAGACATCATCTACCCCCGTGATGCAATCAACTAACAAAAGATATAATGGAAAATGTATTGAAAATGTACACATGATTGAAAAACAAAAGATGTTGAAAGAGGAATGACATATGCAACTTGAAGTTTATTTCAATTGACCAAAAAAATTGGTATGATAATCAATTATCCACACATGTAATAATGCAATCATCAACTTTGAATTTTTGTCTTTGTAGCTCTAAACTTCTAAGTTAGTAGCAAAATGAAATTGAAAATATTTTCTAGTTTGATTACAATGCATCATTGAAATAAAATGAAATTGTTGTGTTGCATTGAAACAAATGTATCATGTGCCTTTAATAATTGTAATTAGTCCCATTGGTTTGCATTATCAATATCATGTAATAATTTATTTGAGGTAATTTGATTAGGGCTTGAATTTACTCCCCCTTATTAATATATGTCATGTTCATTACATGAATTGTCCCAACAATTGTTTGAAGCATGTTATTTTGTGAAGTTCATTTCATAATCCTTCTATTTAAAATACAAAATATGTTTTTCTTGTAGTTTTTCTAGGGTATGTGACTACTAGTTTTCAATCTCAAGATTTGTTGTGTGTATTTTGTGAATTGAAGTGGCTAACAAATTGTTGTCGCATTTTGTGAATTCCACAAGTTTGTTGTTCATTGGAAATTCATTTGTGTCCTCCCAAAAGCTTTTGAGCCAAAGATAGGTGGTTTGACATGATTTTCACAAAAGAATTGAAATACTTACGTGGTGATATTCCTTTGTTAAGGATGTTTTTCAATGAATTTTAGAACTGCAAGTGAATCAACTTATTTTTTGTACCAAACACTCAAGGAATTTGTAATAAAATAATTGATTTCTTGTACCAAGTGGAGTTTGAATTTACCTAATCACTTATAAAATTTTATCTTGGAGTTGTAAATGGCAATGTAATTTTTTAAACTTATGCATTGATGATCCTAGGTGTAATGAATGGTGAGGAAATACATGAATTTCTATTTTCTTGCATGGGATTTAGTGCAAAATATGGTTGTTCATTTACATAAGGATAAATTGTGTCATTAAAAGACATCGATTTATGAGTATGGGGTGGACAGAACATTGGTTGAGGTACCTAAATGCTTCAATCATTTCATATAAATGTTTCTTGTAATTCCTTGGAAGGTTAAAAGTGTGTTTTTTTGTGGAGTGAAGTTCTAGTAATCAATATCACTACTTGTGGTTGACATGCAATTGAAGATCTATTTAAAGTCCATATAAATTTCCCCCCATTTTTCTTTGAAGATATAACATTCTTGGGTTAAGTTGTGTGGCCACTTGCATTTCCTACATGTGTAATCTTGCACCATTTGCACATTGTAAATTCAAATTGATTTTGAGAGTTGACAACATTTAAATTTCTTGTTACAATTTTTTTTTTCTTTACATTTATTAATGCCAACACTTCTTAGTATTCCTAGTTGGGTTGGTGGGTGTTATGTGAACATTGTCAAGTTACAAGAGTTAAATGTTGGTTTTGGAACAATCTTGTTCTTGTTTTCACAAGTATTATATCAACCCTTGTTTTCTCCTTAGCCTTTTTTTTCCTTGTGATTTGTGACTTTTACCCACTCCATCTTCAAGCATTTGATTCAATACACCATGCAATTTTTTCTATTCATGTTAAGTGTTTAAATTCTTGTATATATAGATTTATTTACAATGAATCTTGAAAATGTTTTTTGAGTTTCTTACAATTGATGTCCTTAAATGGAATTTTTTGGTTTGTTGTAGGATTAAATTTTTCGAAATAGAAATCATCACCTTTAGCCAAACCTTCAACCATTATGCTAACTTCTTGTACTTCGACTTGTTGTAAAGCTTTGATAATGCATATCACATAACATGATGACAAGTTACCACTCAAATGACATACCTCATGTTGCCAGTACCTTATTTGTTGGAATTTGGGGCTCTCAAGTTCACATTGCAATTAGAATGCATTTGTGTGTACAAACATTTTCTTACTAACATTTATTTATTTTTTGGTTATCTTACCATTTTACTTAACATCTTGAATCCATGTTAGATTTCATGTCACACTTTGTATTATCCCTAACACCACTAGTGTGCACATGCTCACTAAGTTAACATGATTTTAAAACCCACTTAGCATCTACTTCCCACTATATGTGCAGGCACCACTAGTCACCTTATTAATCCCAAAATTTGTAATTGGAAACATATTCTTTCACATATACAAATACAATTTCAGATTTTGAACATGTTTTCCCTACTAGGTAGTCTATATTTACTGGAATAATCTCACTTAATTCATTTTTTTATTATCAATAACTAGAGCTCTAATTTGATATTTTAAATATTCTAAAACATTTTCAGTGGTCACTCTAAAATTGGGTAGAAAAAAAAAAATAAATGTTTTTCTAAATTTCCAAATTTCTAACAATAATTTGAATTTAGCTTTTATCATCAGTTGATCATAAAACACAAATGTTTCCTTGATATGATTTTTGGCAATGACCTTTATACATTTTGGAATTGCAAAAAGAAATAGAAAACACGACTTGTCTAGGCATATCATCTTAGTTGCTTGGAAGACAAAAGACAATGCAATTTGGTGCCAATTTGCTTAGTAATACAAAAGCTGCTCTTGAAACATCTATTAAATGAGGCTCAAGTGTTTGTTTGTGAATGTCATATTGTCATGGTGACCAATGTTTTTTTTTGGGTGGGGGATGTATTTTGTTGTTTTTCAAGTGTAAATTTGACTAATTTTTCTTTTTCTTTGATTTTTTTTTTTCAAGTTTCTGAATGACAAAATTGAAAGAAAAAAAAACCCTAACAAGTGATGTATTGTGAAAAATATTTTGACACAAAATTGCAAACCCCCCCCCCCCTCACCCCTCCTCCCAAAATGTGTTTTTGTTTGTAAAAACCTTTAAGGTTTTTCTTAGTGTATTTGGAATTACACTTCCAAAGCCTAAAATCTTGTAGGGCATTTTGGAAAATGGAATGCTTGCAAGCACAATGTCCCATTTTCCAAAATGCCTTATGTCTTTCAAGAAGTTTTTTCCCATGATACTTGGCAGCTATCTGACCCGTGGGTATCACGGGAAAAAAAAATTAATTAAAAAATCGCAATGAATTTTAAGCTCAAGTGTCCCATTTTCTAAATGCCTTGTGTCTTTCAAGAAGTTTTTTCCCATGATACTTGGGGAGCTATCTGACCTATGGGTATCATGGGAAATTTTTTTTAAAAGAAAAATCTCATTGAATCTTAAGCTTCAAAGTGCCCTTGGAGTGGGGAAATTGTGGAATGAAGCGACCCTTGGCTCTCTATCATATGGGTGGACGCTTACTTCCAAATCTCTCCACTCTTTGGCCATTACCCTACACTAAAACACAACCAAATTTGTCCCCCAAAAAAAACACTTTTTAGAGCATGTGATGACTCACGAGAGGTGTGTGAAAAGATTTTGATAATCATGCCATGTACGGGTTTCAAGATTTTTTGCTTGATATGCAAGGCAAACCTTTACTAATTTATTTTGTGCAATCCTTTGCTAAAGATCTTGCTCTTCAAAACGTTACAATAGTGTTTGAAGAAGCTTGTTGACATGCAATAATACAACATTTGCTAATTAGTCTATGCTTCTTCAGTATTTCCCTTCACCCTTGGTAACCTATCTTGTAGACCCTCCTACATTCACCTCACATTGCTTAGGTAACTACTAAACTACCTATGTAAGTAGGTTCATAAGTGAGTAGGTAGTAAATGTAAATGGTTACTATGTAGGTAAAGTAAGAATGCAATGACTTGGTTGATTACTATGTAGATAGATATATGTGCATGTGTATGGGTTAGTGTATAGTTAATTATCATGGTTAGTTATGGGACAAGAAGACCAAGGTATGGGACCCTACCTAGTGAGCACCGAGTGTCTTACCTACTTACTTAGATTCATATACCAAGCACTTATATTAACTACCTACTTATCTATGATATGTACCCACTTAAGTAGGTAGTTTCTAGTGTAGGCTGGTCCTTCGATTTTCAATAACCGTCAATTTTGGGTATTTCAAACAATCAAAATCAAAGAACCGTTGGGTTTCATGAAAGAACCATAAAAGAAAACTGATGGTTTTAGGCATCATCTTTTGATATTTTGAGAACCATGGTTATTATATAAGAATCAAATATTTGATTGTTTTATACCCATGATTAAATATATCATCATTGAGAGGCTGTTTTTCTGATAATCATGGTTCTCAAATTGGTACCCGGACTGATACCCAGTGAGGGTTTGGTGCAGTTTCTAATACCCGCCCAACATTGATCTGTACCAGCTATGGCTATGCACACAGAACAGTGTTATGGTAGAGTTATTCATACAGTATCCCAAACTGGGGGTACTGGGCCTCAATTTTACCAAAACTGGGGATGAAATGAGAAGACAAGATGAAAACAGTACATAAGGGACAAAAAAAAAGGGGGGGGGGGATCAAACTAGTGTTCTCACCTGAAGTGATCCTTAGGAAAGTTTCACCCCCAGTTTTGGATTTTGCCTTACCTCTGTGCCTTTGACTGCCTCTCATGTTTTAACCTATTCCTTGAATGAAGTCTGGTCAGAATAAGTTTCTTCAAATCTTCTCAGCTGATGATACCCAGTTTCAGGAAATGGTGCCCAATTTCGCTCACTCTTTGGATACACTCAAATTGGGGATGAAATAGGGATGAGGGGGGTGGGGGGGGTCAAACTAGGGCTCAAAGACAGGATGACTTTACAAATAACTCTGGTATATGATGAGTTTGACTAAGGAGGAGGCCCGTTCTCTAGCCATCTCTAGCCATTTGGTGATTTTGCCTGAAGAGAAAACCTCCAAAATTTTCATGGTAGGAATTGAAAGAGGCCTTTGCCATGCTTTTGGTATCACTCAAAAGCCCTAGTGTGCATGTTTTTTGTTTCATAAATTTTGCACCAATATGGCAAAAGTTGTTGAGTTTAAAGTGATTTTCTAGGGAAAATCCTATCAACATTTTAAAAATGATTTTCTCAAGGTTTCGTAAGAACTCTGAAATAAAGCTCACATCAATTGGAATAGAACTGGGATGGGTAACCTCTTTGCAACAATAGGTTTATAACATACTTGGGCCCAATGGGCATTAAAATTTGGTAAGGAGTTTTGAATTAGTGGAGGCAACTTGTGGCTCCTATTTACACATTTTAGACTTTAGTGGATAGATGCAAGCTCCAAGCTTATTCATTTGTTCAAGTTTTAAGTTTCCAACATGCAAATTGGTTATGCAATTAAACAACATGTAGCATTTACAAGTAAGGAATTTTTTTGAATGTAACTACTAATTTTAACCACCTTGCAAGGGATTTAAACTTTGGTCATAAGAACCCTGCCTATTGCAACACAAGGTACCTATAACAATTGATAAATAACAATTGAAAAATAATTTGCATAATACTAGTTACCAAAAAAAATATGAGAATGCAAACCTAATATACATGTGTAGATATTATGAAAAAAAAGTTGCAACTTGTTTGAACATAGCCAAACTATGTTCAAAACACATTGAAAAAATTTACATATGTCACAACAAAACTAGAAAGCACCTAGCACCAACTTGCAAAAGTCAAAACACAAGAAACAACTACAACCAAAATAAATAAATTGCTACTACAACTTTTAGCAATTATGTGTTCGTTCCAATGTTGACCTTGTCATTATAATATGTAATAACAATTTGGAAAGGGAAAGTGTCCTTTGCAAAAACATCTTGAACAAACATGTACATATCAATGTTTAAATGTTTTTTTGCCAACCAATTCCAAAGCTTGAACTTCATAAAAGTCAATGTGGAAAAAGGTTCTCTCTTTTTCAACACTACTAATGATTTGGACAATAAACTTGAGTTTTCATGGTCAACTTGAAGAAAAATGTTTGTAAATTCAAAATATCCACTAAAAATGGTACATAAACCCATGAATCAAATGCACCAAGTTTTTTCAATGTATAATAATGTCATTTGATAAAACTTAAATGAATTGCAAAAGTGAATTCACAATTTAATTGTAACTAATATTGTTGATAAAATTACCCCAAAAATATCCCTTAGCTCATGGTTTAAAAATTTGCACTCCAACTCAATGACCAACAAATCACATGCAACAATGCATTGAGCCTTCATAACTAAGGTAATTATTTTAAAGCCTCACAAATAATTCAAAAAAGGATGCTAGTTAAAGGATCAATAGAATGAAACATGTAGGATTGTCGAATAATCTAAAAAAGCCAAATGTGTTGGGCCATCATTCAAGTGTGTTACCCAATTTTTCACAATCTTGCAAGATATGTTGCGACCACATCAATGAACTTAAAAAAGTTTGTAGCCTAGAAGGAGGTGTTTGAATCTCCATACATTTTGTATGGGCCTACTTGGTAAATTTTAACAACAACAATGTAATCACAAACAAACACATTTTTGGCATGCACAAACTTCATCAAAGCATTAACAAATTCTAGCATGGGGAAAATACATCATGTAAATCTTATGATTGTATCAATGCCAATTAAATTTAACAAATTAGCCTTTGTTGACTCCATTGAACTATAATCAATTGTCATATTAGTAATTAACATCTTTTACTTTTCCCAAACATGCTTCAAGGTTGAAGCATGTTGATCCATCTTGTTTTCACATTTTGAAAAACCTTTAGTCATTCAATTTTTATAATTTTAACAAGCTTGGTGAATTCAAGATGGTGTTTTTGGGAGCTAGAAAAATATTCATATAATGCTTGAAGGAAATCCTTTAATTTTTGATGTAACACTTTGATTTTACTAGACCCATTGAACTTGAAAGAATCATAAGAAACATTTGAATAAATATTTTCATAATGAATACATTTGTTAGGTTCCATAGATTTTGAAATTTCAATAATATCAATAATATTGTGTATTTGATGTTCCTAATCATTGCATTTAGAAACAATTTTAGGAATGTAAAATTGGTTCCTTTCCTTGAACTTTTTGGTTAGGAATATAAATTTTTAAAAATGATTCGAAAATTTTCTTGGGAATTTTTTTCCTAAGGTAATTTTGAAGTTATTATATTTTAAATTTTTATTAGGAAATTAATTGAATAAATATAATTTAGCTATGAGTTTCCAAAGTTTAAAAATGTGATTTTTGCAAGGGCCATCACAATTAAAAATACATTTTTAAAACAAATTTCATTTTTTTGTTCCAAAATAAATTTCAAGCCATATATTAGTGCATGCAATGGATAAACATGAGGAAAAAAACTTATGGTTATGAAAACATTTAAAGGAAAGAGCCAAGGAAAACAATTTGACCACTTTCGGTTCCTTAGCCATTCTTCGAAGTCATTTTTTAATGGTGTCACCCAACAATGGGTTGGTCCAAACAAGTTTTTTTTCTTTATATCACAATATTTATAACTATTTATTGCATTACAAAATCTTTGCCCCTTGACACATATAATTGTTCATTGAGTACATGTTAATTTGTTTTCAAAAAATAATATTGTTTTGTTACTAGCACACCAAGAATTGTAGCAATTGCCCCTTTTCAGCCATCATGTTTGCACAAAAAAATTAGTTTTGGTACCAAAAGTTTATTGTGCCATTCAATCTTGTGGTAGATTTTGCATTTCATTTAATGCACCCTCCTATTAGCACCCACCATTAATTTTTCCCATGGTAATTTTGTAGTCTATGCATTTTGGAAATGACAATTCATTTCATATAATTTCCTTGATTTGTTGTTGTTTTTAAATTTAGTTCATGCTTGGACTAGATCAACAATGACACAATCAACATCAAATTTAGGACTTTGGTTGGGGTTAATATTGGGGTAAGCACATGAGTTGGGATATGAATATTAAAAAAAATTGTGTTTGAAGTTTTTTAGTAGATCTAATGGTGATATGGTGAGGGTAGGTGACAAACATAATGTGTTTAGATTTAATAGTAAAGATTATACAATTGAAAAAAAAAATCACAAATTGCCAACAACCATAATCATTGACATTTCACCACTGTTAATGAAAGAAAATCATAATTTGTTGGATTGAAACTTGGGATGCACAAATAAAAAATCGATGACGATCGCAAAATGTATTAAATGAACACAAGTCAAAAAATTCAAACAAGAGGTAAGTTTTGTGTGTTTACTTTACACACAATAACTATAGTCATTTAAACCTTAATTACAAGAGTTGTGACTCCAAAATTGAGGATCTTAGTGAGCTAAAACTTTGTTTCAATTCCATGTTCCAAACTCCAAAACTCACTTTCTAAAGTGGGTGGCATTGTGGTGGCCCTCTAAAATCCAAAGATGTTGCAATTTTTTGTACAAAACAAACACACAATCCATATACGTTGCAGTTATCAAGGTCCAAATTGAGTATTAAATCAAGACTTCAACTTGAAATATCATAATCAAGGTTAGTTTTCCAAAACAAAATCCCATTCCTTTAATCCAGTCGCAATTATTTGAAAATGGGATTTTCATTAATATTGAAACAACTAATCCCAAAATGTTATTGTAGCTTACAAGTTACACAATGTTTTAATGTTCAACAATAATTGAAGTTCAATTATAAAAATTAATCACATCTTTCTTATGCAGCAACTTATAAAGACTCAAAACTGAAAAAGTTAAGAAACTTGGAAGGTTGGAATGCAGCTTGGATTTCGAGGACCTTAGATGGTGATGACTTATGAAAGCACATAGAGATAGGTGACAAAAGGGATGTAGAGATCATTGAAATTGATGACAACCTCCTCTTAATTGATATTGAGAATCTGATCAAAAGAAAGATGGAGATTGACCAAAGAAGCAATCCTAAACCCTAAGGTGGAACAATGTGACATTTCGATTTGAATCTAGACCCATGTGATTACAACATGTGAGAGCATTTGAGAGCCTAATTGTATAAAACCCTAACTGTTAAACTCATAATCGAATGAATTATGTACAAAATCCTTTTTTACCGAGCTTATAAGTAGGAGCTCAGGTTTTAGGTTAAGGAATTAACTTAAATTTTGCTAGTAAAAGAAACGCTCCTTCAGATTAGCATCCATTCTTCCACGTACAAAGCAAGCCTACATTAGGCTAATAATACCCTTGGTCAAATGGTTTGTCTATGGTTGAATGTGAAATAATTTAATATAAAAGTCAACCAAAAAAAAACTACTACCCATAATGTTAAAATGCAAATTTGTCATAAGAATTATTATTTGTTATTGTGAAGATCAAATGTTAGTTGACATTGTTATATTTAGTGCGCTGACTTAACAATTAAGTAGTGCTAACTAGGATGATGGATACCATCTCAACTTTTCTATTACCTAAACATTATACATGTGAGAGTGTAAGTCAATTTCTTTTGTTTGTTTATGATATAACACCAAGTTACACCATTCAGATAACACAAGGTGTGATTGATTGCTCTTTTAAAAAAAGGGTTTGGAACAGATCTCACAAAGACAAACCATACAAGTACTTTGCACATCACAAAAAATTAAGATCATTTTCAAACCATGCAAGTAACTTTGAATCACTTCCATTTCCATAAGAATGAATCATAGTTCACAACTCTTTATATTAAGATAGGTTTGTGTTTGTTTGTTTGGATGTGATCATCCTGGGACCCTCCCTAAGTGAGGGCCTTTTGCTTCACTTTTGGTATTGCTTGAAGGTTTTTGATGGGGAGGGGGGGAGGGGGGGGGGGAGTGTGCATGTTTATCCTTTCACAATTTTCAAGTAA
>Ga0116231_10002316_pt1 | contig 39787 bp, 29 predicted proteins | sample S1TSphgellanicum_2_FD_89695 | JGI IMG/M metagenome (GOLD analysis project Ga0116231, IMG submission 89695) | Host-associated microbial communities from peat moss isolated from Minnesota, USA - S1T2_Fd - Sphagnum magellanicum MG | ecosystem: Host-associated > Plants > Peat moss > Unclassified...
ACTAGACTCAAGAATAAACACAAGAAAATACATGAATATAAACAAACACAAGATTACAAGAAAACAAACATAAGAAAAACAACTCAATGTTGAAGTTGTTGTCAACAATAATATCTTGTGCATAGTTATTGATATGAAGAGTTACAATTATTGATGTTGATTTTTTTTGGCAATACAAGTGTTGTGATGGAGGTGTGCAACATCAATTCCTTCCCAAACATCATTAGGTTGTCATTGATAGGGTGCTTGAGGTATTGTGATGGACATGCTCAAACAAGACAATTAGAATTTTTTTTTAAAAATTACAAGACTTTCAATTTCAACCCTAATCTTCAACATAAAACTCTAGTTGATTCAAGATTTCAAACCATTGCATGTGAACATAAAAATGCGCTTGAAATAACTTGCACCTATATTGATACCAAGGTAAAAACTAATGTTTTGTGAGTATATTGTGTTTGATATATCCTAGGGTAAGGGCACATCAACACGAATTTTTCCCCATTAGGATAAGATCTAGGTATATAAAATTTGTGATTTATAACAGATGGGTAGGGTTTAGGTACCCCATGTATCATATACATTTATTTGGAGTTTTAAAACATGTATTAATTAATTAATTAAAAATGAAAAAAAAGTTAAAATTTTGGAAGTATTGAAACAATTTTCAAAACTCGAAACCCAATGTGATCATGAATAAATCCCATGTTAGAATGCAAAATTCAAAATGTTTAATTCATCCTTGAATACAAATATGCACAAACACATAGAAAAACTTTGATTTTATCAATGACCATGGAACTCAACTACCTAAAGCTAGACATACACACACATAGAATGCTACAAAAGGAAATTTGTGAGGCTTTTGTGAATCAAACGTCCACTATGTGTTTGGGATTGACCACTAGTTTGTTGACCCCACATTCCAACAAATCAACAAAATTGGAAACACCTACAAATTATATATAGGTTTCACAACTTACTTACCCTAAGCCTACTTATTTGAATTTTTGGCACATATCCCTCCTAGGTACAAATATGTCTTGCATATATTCAAGGGTATGAATAGGGCATTTTTTTCACTTCTACATACCCATTGCACTATGTGAGATTATTATCTTTTTGAAAATTTTAAAAATAATAAAACACTCTATTCAAACTTGATGGTTATATTGTAATAAAAGATGTACCCACACAATTATAGTAAAAACCAATTTTGTGCAGTTTTCTATGCCTCAAAGAAATAACTAATAAGTAAAGGTTAGACATATGCATCATGGGTCAGATGTTCTCAAAATATAAAGAATTAATTTTCACCTTAATCATAGTTCTTAAAAAATCAATGAATGAATGAAACGACCTGCCTTGAACAATGGATTTTTTCATGAAACCAACCAATTGATGATGAAACCTTGTCAAACTTCATAAAAAGAAAGCACCCAAGAAAAGGAGAGGAAAGGCAACAAGGGGCAAGGACCAAAATCTAAACAAGTAAATAACCCAAAAAAGTGAAGTTGCATGGAGGTAAAGGAACCACTAAGTACCAAAATTTCAACTAATTGCTTGAAACATATCCACTAAAGAAAGGGGAGGTAAACCTAATAAAACTCCAAGCCTTGAAAAACCCTCCCTTATAGTAACAACTTACCTTGAGATGGAGGTGGCCTATGGTCTCTATAAAGTCAACGACATTCTCTACCTATAAAAAGAACGCAACATCGATAAAGGAGGGCCTCATGCCTTTTGTTGTCCATGTCATGTTAGCACATTGATGAAAAAAAATTATCAAATTCAAACTAATGAACACGCCCAAAAACCTCTATGGCAAAAAGAAGAAACACATATGTCGAGTAATGGTCATGATAAAGTTTTTCCTTCACTTAAACCACCATTATCACAGCCACCCCATGAGAAAACAACCACCCATGATACCAAATTTGCTCAAGTGGGGTTGGCAATGATGACATTGGCCAATGTGCAAATGCCATCTATCAATAGAACAATGTCAACCTTCTAACAAAAAAATTAAAAAAAAGGTAGTGGAAGAATGTGGGTTTGTTCCCGCAAAAAATGAAACCTTGCATCTCTTGCAATCAACACAAAAACATTCCAAATGGCATCATGGGATGCTATCCTCTCCCCACCATGGGCGTAGCAAAGGAGGTGGATCCCCATGGGGTCTAACGGCTAACCATAGATGCAATGTGTTAGACCAAAAACCAAAGGATGGGGGAGGCCTAACTTGGTTCACAACACAAAGGAAAAAACATTTGAAAGTAGATAAAAACATGAGATGATAGGGCAAATAAATAGCCAAACTCATACATTAAGCCTTGCACATGACTTCAAGCACGCCCAATGCAAATTAAAAGACATGTCAAAGATGATGTTGGAAAAAGAATGGTCATGCAATATTTCTAAAATAGTCTCTTAAAATCGATATGTTCCCCTCTCTTCAAGTTGTTCAAACAAGGATAGACATGTTCCACAACCAAGGGAAAAAGCTCCTAAAACAAACGCAAGTGTGCTTGGAAAGATTTCCTTATAATTGGACTCCACTAGAAGAGTGTTATTGGCAATTGGCATAATGTTTAAGGTTTATAATGGTTAAGGTTTAATGACATTTTGCAATAATTGTAACATAGGAAAAAGTGGATTAGATGTACATTCCCAATCTACAATAAAGTGCATAGGAATTTCACCTTAACTCAAGTTTGGAGTCACATTATTTTTTTCAATTTTATTGGTCTTGGTTTCTCGTTTCATTTGTTTATCATTTTTGTGACATTCCTTTTTACCTCTTATTTCTATAATATTCATTATTATATTTGGGTTTGTAGATTTTTTCTTGATTTCATTTCTATAATTTGAATTTTAGTATTGTTGTTGGGTCCTTGTGTGGATAAAGGACCCACATCACCCAATTTGATTTTTCAATGGAAAACTTTTTAACATCCAAACCAATTTCAAAAGGGAAAAATTGAAAACGAATTGCATGTTCAATTGCCAAAAGTTGAAATAGAATACTAAAAAATGTCAAAGGATAGAGTTGAAGTTACCATCTCCACAAGTTACAATGTCCAATGATTAATTTTTGGTCCAAAATAGATGGCGATCAAATTTTGATCACCAAACATTGCACCTTGTTGATAAAAATGACTTTGACCCAATCCAACTCACAACATATTTCAATTGCCATGTGGACAAGGGACCAAGAACAATCAAAAATTACTTGTGACCTAAACTAAGAACAACTAAACTTTTCTAATTTCCTTGTTTAGCTTGTAGCCAAATATTTTCGGTCGCAAGCTAGACAGGTCAACCAATTGCCCAACTTGCAACCAAATATGGAGAATTTTGGTCTTAAATGAGATAGGTCCACTATCTAGGTTGCGACCAAAAATTTCCATTTGTGGTCACAACTTGGACTAGTCCTTTAGCATGGTTGCAACCAAAATTGGAGAACTTTAGTTGCATCTTTGATAGGTCACCCCTTGTCCAACTTGTGACCAAATATGGAGAAGCTCGGTCGCAAGTTAGATAAGTGACTTGCTTCTAGCTTGGGACCCAACCTATCTACTTTCGATCACATGATACACAATGGCATTGTGTAGCTTGTAACCAAAATTGGACAAGCTTTGTCGCAATTTGTCCATTTTGTCAATTGAACTTGTCCATTTATGGTCATATTCAATCACAAGACCTAAATTTAACTACGTTGTTTTTTTTTACAAACAAGGCAATCGAAATTCAACACGCGTGTCGTTTATCCTTGAGGAAAGAAGAGGAGGGACCTTTATAAAAGGTGTCATTCCCACCCACTAACTTCACTTTCTTCTTCAAGGTGTGAAGATTGTGGTTGTGTGAATAATCATTACCTTCCACTTGGAAGAAAGTGGTGGATTGTTTGAACTTAGTGAGGTTCGGATTCTTCAATTGTTTGATAATTGTTGTTCAATTTCATTAGTTTGGCCTCTTTGATATTCATCATACCCACTCCCAATAAGCATTTTAATTTACATTATAGATACTTCAAATCAATCATAAGTCATAAACCTTAAGCCTTTAAAACTAATAGTAAGGACTATAATAATTAGGAAGATATAATAGATACACTTTTAAGGATAGGATGGTAAACTTGGGGGATGAAGGGCTAATCCAATAGCTAGATTAGAGCTTCCTCCAAGGAAGCGAGTGAAAAGCAAGAGGCATAACCCAACAAGGAAATTTTGGAGGATCTTAATCAATTGGCATGCAACGGATGGCAAAATGTACCCAACCTTTGGAGGCATTATGTGGCAAGCCAATATGTTGATTGATGTCACATCAACAAATTTTGGCTAATGCAGAAGCATGACACTCATGTATCAAAAACAATGTAGCCCATTTTAGCAGGTGTAAGGACCATCATATGAAATTGTGATTGGTGGATGTTAATTTGGCTATTTGGAGTTCAAATGCAACATGGTGCCATTATACATGACCCAAATGGTGTATGCAGAGGTGGCTCTAGGTGTTGAAATGGATTGGTCCAACATCCCAACAAGTTTCTGATCACAATAAAATTGAATTTGCATCACATAATTCCATGGTCAATTGAAACTCAGCCCAACCCCTTTAATAGTCCATCTAAAGCTTTTGGATTTGAACGATCCCTAGTGGTGCCCACTCCCATTAATGTATCTTTTGATGCCTATGATGATGAGGTTGATATTGATTATGATTTTCCTAACATTTTCAAGAATGCTCAAACAAACCAAGATGTGGACCTAAGTAACCTCCATGATGCTATTACAAATGTCATTGAAAGGTGGGGGGTTGGACTAGAAGTAGAACATCAAACACAAACACAAGTTGCACAACTAGAAGCCATCCTTAATGCATCCTCAATGTACCATCCTCAATGCATCATTCCCTTCATGGTGCAACATAGGTGTTGTGTGTTGTGCCGAATGCCATTCCATAGCTAATTGTATGTAATGTTCAGCTTAAAACATTGCATGCCACCACATTGGGAATACAATGTTCAAAATGCACCTAGCTACGAGAAGTGGGGCACCAACTTTGTATGCGAAAAGAGGCATGGTCTACATGCACTAGATTTTGTAGCAAACTTTGTCAATTTTGAAAAAGATATTACCATGGTGAGCATAACTTGCCATACCTTGTACCTAGACCCAAATGATGGACATTGAAATTTTTTTGTCAAATTACAAAAGGATATTGGAATAGGGTGCAAGAGCAATTCCATTTTGAAACACATCCAAATGGCAAGTGGTTCAACTCGCAAGGGGAAGTTGTTTGTACAAATGTTTTTAATCTTGAAGAGTTGCTTAAGGGTTTGCAAGAATCATTTAAAGCAGACCTCTAATTCTATGGCCAACCCTTCTATGAAGTAGCTCAAGATTGTTTGTTCAACCAGATTGCTCGTCATACACTCTAGCTCCTCCAAAGGCTGAAGTCATTCCATGGTTTACAAGAGATTTTAACCCAAGACTTTGAGACCACAACGTGCGGTGCTCTAAGACTATTAGTTGTGCAATGGGGGGAAGGTAATAGTAGGGGCAATGTGAGTGAATTCTTTAGAAGTAGACTCCCATTCAAAATAGGGTTGAATATGGGTTCATGGTTATTTTGTCACCATTGCCCACATTGTGTGGTTATACATATCATTTTTCCATATGACCAATATTTTGTTGTATTAGGTTTCATTTTGTACTATTGTTGATTTCCATTTTTCTTTGTGAAAAAGTAAAGAATTATGAATTCTCATTTGTGTCCAAGTTAAATGCTCTATAATGAATTATATATACATTTCACTTTTTCCCATTTTGGCAAAGATTCATCAATTTTATTCTATTCTAGGGACTTCATTATGATAAAACCTTGGTAAACTCATTAAACAAAGGGTGGGTCACATTATGGCCTTAACATAAAAAATATTTTAATGCAAAAGAAGAATTATGGAAACTAAAATATATCAGCATGTATTTTTTTATAAAAAATCCTTTAAAAGAAACTAAAATATTTAAGGATATTACAACTCTAGAACTAATCTAAAGTTTCAACACAAACCAAAATATCATCTTTCAAAAATCTTGGTATAAAAATAGACCTATTACCTAGGGCCAAAAAATCCATTAAGTTGTTATACTTTAGATAATGAATTTAAACACAATATCCTTGCTTTAGTAGGCAAGGTAGACAAAACACCTAATAAATCCCAAAAAGACCTAGGACTTAAATTTGGTCGAAAGCTGAAAAAAGGCAATGGCCAATAAGACCTAGGTCCATCCTATGACTGAAATTCAATTGCAATTTAGATAGGCGTCACAACAAAAATGACCTAGGTCCATCCTACAATCGAAATTTAGTTGTCATAATTTGGACAAGGTTAAAGCCAAAAGGACCCAGGTCCATCATGTGACAAAATTTTGGTCATAATCTAGACAAGTGTTTGTGTGCCATATTAAATAAGACACATATTATAAATGTGATAACTTTAACTACATAATTTTGTACAAAATAATAACCTTAATTAAACATTGCAAAAATCTAAAAATATCTTCAAATTAACACATTAATGGGGGGAAAAATTCCAAATTCCCATCAATTTTGGGCACATTACATTCCCACCAAAATAAGAACATCAATTTTCCAAGGTTATAAACAATTTTGGATACAAAGGAAATTCAACTTTTTAACTTTATTCCTTTGTGATCTCTTAGCATTTTAAAGTTTTCAAGTAGTGTGTGAGAGGAGCTCTAATCCTTCATAAAACTCCTATGTCCTAATGTTACCTAGTGCAAAGATGAAGGTCACAGCTTAGATCGAAAACAAAATAGGCTAGAACAAACAAATACCAAACATCAAAATAACATTAAAACATCATAAATCAAATTTCAAAGTATTCAAAGAAGAGTTAGAACAACACAAATCAAGATTTAAAGTAGTGAAAATAAAGCAAGATTAACACAAATGAAATTTATAGGTACTCCAAAAAGAACCACAAGAACAAAATTCATGGGTGAAACATGAAGGGTAGACAAATAAGGCTATAATAGATGAGCTTTGCAATTGAAATTAAAAAAAAATTCTACAATATAGTTGGGTTCAAGCACTATAAAGAATTTATAAATCAATGACTAGATTAACAACTAGTTTTTAGTCATAATTATCACATGTGACTACTATAAAAAAAAATTATCATGGACAAATCATATAAAATTTTAGTCACAAAAGATAATATGGGCACCAAGTCACAATGGTAGTCACAAGAAGATGTGATTTACATGAACATTTTATCCATCCAAATTAATTTACGTGGCATCATTAGTTTGCAACTAATTTTATGACTAAATAATGTGGTCACATTATTTATATTATATATTTTATTATTATTATTATATATTTCTATTTATATTATTGGTGATTTCAACCTATATCATGTTAACTCATGTCATTTGTGAGAATTGATCCTTGAACCCTAAGGATGTAAATTAGCTCTTTTACCACCAAACCACCCCACTTGTTGTGACAAAACAATAATATGCATTTTATTTAATCTATGTCAATTAAAACATTACACAAAACATCACTTTTGATATTTGATATTTTATTAATATCTTTTTCCAAATGATAAGATTAAAGTTTAATTTTAAAATTCTTTCAATAATGTACACAACTATACATTAGAAAAGGACCCCCCTTTTCTAACTACATTTTTCAACTTGGGGTCAACTATACTTATAGTTGAAAATGACCCTTTCAACTACAAATTATTTTTTTCAATTGTTTTCCAATTGTTGACTAAAAGAATCAACAAATATAAGTCAAAAGTGACATTTGACCATGACATCCACCATTACAATTGAAGGTTGTTTACAACTAGAATCTCCCATTGAACAATTTTTTCCATTGACAAATCATGACATCATCAAAAAATGAGTTGAAATATCAAATGTATTCCAACTGGGTCATTGAGTTTTAATTTTAATTATGTTAGTTTTAATTTCAAATATATTATAACTAGGTTAGATAAAAAAATCTAGCTAATAACTTGTTGACATGTGGCCCACATAGGTCTACATATCAAACTAAGCTAGGTTTATACCTATGTTAGACCCAAACTTAAAGTAAGTTTAGACTTAAATTAGGTTCAAACTTAGGTTAGGCTCGGAACTAAACTAAGCCCGAACCTAAACTAGGCCTAAATTTAAGCCATCTAGGCTAAACATGGACCTAAGCAAAGTACAACATATTAATAAAATCTTATTTCATTTTAGGTTTAAACTTTAAGGTCAAGCTTTTGTGATTAAATCATGAATAATTCCAAATGGCTATTCCAATTTAAAGTTTTTTTTTTTGTTTATCCAACATTTCTAATTCACCTCTTTATATAATTTAAAAACTTCTCATGGAAAACAAACAATATGGGATAAACATTTCAGTTGCAACCTAGTTGTAATTTAGCTAGTTATAACCCAATTGAAATTTAGTCACAACTACCTATTAATAATTACTTGGCTACTTACTTATTTAACTAATACTTAACTACCTATGTGGCCTAGCCTACTACCAATTGACTTTAACTTACTACTTATTAATTGACTTTGCCTATTAATTAATGAAGCATATGTGGCACCAAGGTTCAGCTAAAGCTAAATAAGATGGCACCTAGGCCTAAACCACCTAATACTTATCTACCTTAACATAAGTAGCTTAGAAACTTAATACTTATTAACCTATTGACTAACATAACATATGTGGCACCTAAGCTTAAACCACCTAATACTTATCCAATATCAAGCATAGGTAATGTAAAGATTTATTAGTTAATAGTAGCTAGAAAATACCTATTAGGTAATGCTATTAGGTACATAGAGGTAGGTACTAGCTTCCAAGTTAGGTACTTTTATAGCTAGCTAGTAAGTAAATGTTTAATAGCTAACTAAATGTTAACCCTAATTACTACCAACCTAGTTAGTTTAGTTAATTTTGGATTTTTCGAACTTGGTGGTTACGATCAAGTTTTCTATTGATATTGAAGCAAAACATTGGAAACAATAAAATGCTGGATCATCTAATGAGGTATAACATTATTAACATTTATTGTTGCATCATATGGTGGCCCCCAAATCAAAGTTTCTCTTCAAGTTTCCAATTGAATTTCAAATTATAATTATAATTTTAAGCACTTAAATCCACATCCTTTTCTAATATTTTTACTAGATTTGCATAGGATAATGTTATGACCTAAAGACTAATTCATGTCTTTATATTAGCTATCAAATGTAATTAAATTAAATTTCAGTTGTGCCATTGAAATATCCTATGTGATTTTGTTGTCACAATGTCAAATGATTAATTCCTTAATATCAATGGTAAAACACTATGAGATAAATTCAATGAACACTTGTGGAAGGGAGGACGTCTGAAAAATGTATCAAAGCATTTTGTGACATATAGCAAAAGGATGATAATCAAGTTTCAAAATTTGGCAAAATTTCAACCTTAAAAAGTAACACACTAAGTGATGCAATGGTTAAAAATTTGTTCCCTAAGTATGGAAGTGAGGGAAATGAAGGTTTCAAACCTTCAAACTTACACCTTAAGTTATTGAGTTAAGTTGTTTAGGTTAGCATACATTCTTAGGTATTTAACCTAGCCTACTTAAGTTCCTAACTACTTAACCTAGGATGAAAACATAGTTAGGTGGCTCAAAAGTGGCATTTGAGAGTCTATAATTTAACATTAACAATTTTTTTGCAGTTTTAACAATTATCAAACCATAAATCTTATAATTATCCCCTATGCTTTTAATCATAAATATTAGTAAACCAACCTATGAATATCCTTAAACATGTGATTAATAAAAAAATACATGCAAAAAAAATAAAAATTATTGTGAAATGGACTATCATTGATAAAAATTTACAACAATCACATCATTTAAATCTTTTTAAAAGTATATATATATAAACAAATTTTCAATGCACTTCACTAATAAATTCTTCATTTGATGATTTTTTTAATTTTATAAATTGACACTATTTTGACTTTTTTTTATTTCACATTTTTCATTATTTTCTGTATGATGGATGTAATGTTGTCATTTCAAAAGTCCATTATGAGATCATAATCCTTTTAGAATTCATACAAAAAATTTATGATGATTTCCATTAAAATCTATAACAACATGAATAATTAAAAATTGACAATGTTAATTTTGAATATGGCTTTAAATTTTACATTTATTTGTAATCTAGAAAAATTACAAGTGTGATAATCCAAACAATCCACCTATTCATGCTTTCACCCCCTAGCCTAACTATGGATTACCTAAGAAACTAACATAGTGAATTAACTATTAATGAATTTGATTAGTTATTAATAAATTTGAATAGATATTAATGAATTCACTTATTTATAATAATTGATCCTCATTCACTAAGTGCTGGTCACTTTCACCATGATAAATTAATTCAATTAATTCATTCAAAATCTAATCAAATACATAGTGAATAGGGATACATATTGGTGTAATGAATTGAATCCCTCACCTTCACAATAACAAACTAAGTTCTTATCAATGGATTGCACCTTCAAAAAGTGACAATTTTTGCCAAGTTTTTTATTTCACATCATTATTTATGTAGGTAAGTAAGAAGGTTAGATAATTAATAAATAAGCTCAAAGTTTGTTGCAAGATGATAAATAGGTAGAGGAGGTAAGAGGTAAGTAGGTAGGTAGGTAAGCCTAGGTAATTAAGTAGGTCAGTAGGTAAGATCTGACCCACCAATGCCATGGAAGAACCCTCAAGTCACCAAGAGTCAAATTTCTGTTTGTCTCAACATTTGAACACCCATCATAGTTGTGTTTGTGATCAGGGTGTATACTACTACCATGAAACCTTCAAAACTCCAGTTTTGGAAAGAAATTCATAGTTTGGAATTTAGATTGATCAGCAGCTTCAAATTTTCAGTTTTGGAAATTACTTAATGGTTTGAAATTAGATTTGATCAGCAGCTTCAAAAATTCAGTTTTGGAGATTAATAGTTTGAAAGAATGAATATCTACAGCTTCAAAATTTCAGTTTTGCACATTAATTTAATAGTTTAAAACTAGATTCAGTTTTGGAAAATGAATAGTTTGGAAGAAATTGGTCTTGTACACTAGAGCAAGCTGAAATGAACTAGATTTCAATTTTGGAAATGAATAGCTTTGGAATCTGATTGATCAGGTTTCAAGTTCAGAAAACTAGAATTGATATTAATATTGGAATCCGAAGATTGATCAGCAAAGTTGATATTAATTTGCAATTGATTTCATGAGCTTAGAAGTAATAATTTCAGATCTTGGAATTCAAGGAGGATGCAGGAAGAAGATTCAGCTGGAAAGCTGCTGATCTGCAAAAGACCAGAATTTCCATGATCAAAACAGTTTGCAGAGTGCACTGATCTTTTCCCTGCTGCAGGATGATGATCATATTGAGGTCATGTTATGACAGTTTCTATTTGCAAAATTCATGAGTTTGCAGCAGCAGCAGATTGCTACCAGAGTACTCCATCTCAGCTGCCTGGGACGTACGGCATGTAGAGCTTGCGGCAAAAAGCAGCTGTACATGTTGTAGTGACCCAGCATGAGCTTTGCGTCTACAAGGTGGTAGCGTATGAAGCATCTTCACGTCTTGGATCTGTGGAAGCAACCTTTGCATCCATGATCTCCAAACCACGTGGCGAACTTCTTGGATGTCGTGATCTGCAACTAGCTTTTCACATAGCTTCTAGGTCCCGAGATGATCTCAGTCGATTCCGAAGTTCCTTGCAATCATGTGTGGAGCTTTGTGTAAAGTATACTCAATAAGCTGTGAGCCGGTGGCGCGCAATTAGGATTTCCTGGGATTGCAGGCTAAAAGAGATTGCGGGGGCCTGAGGAAATAGCAGATCGAGACTTAGTGGGAGCTGGCCGCACTCGTGCCTTGTTTTGAAGAAATTTGAAGAGTTTCTACAGGATCAAAGGAGGAATTCGAACTTGCAGCAGTCACTCTAGAGGGACTGAAATTAGGAGAATCGGTCATGGCCGGGAATCCTCATGCGTTCGTGAATAGAATATCAGCAGCTGCTGGGGGTAGAAAGGAATATAGCGCAGGTGCAGCAAATGTGCTTCTAATGCTAACAACACTACTCGTCGTTGGTTGTCGCTCTGGTTGTGATGCAGCGGCATATAACGAGATCATCAGTATGCCAGAAATTCTCGCATTCGATCCAGCATTCGATTTGCTACAGCAAACTGTAATTGAGCAAGTAGTGGAAACTGGAGAATCTCAGGCAAGACCATACTGGTGCTATAATCCTGCTGCTGCTGCTGCTGCTGCTTAGTAATCTAACATCGATGCAGGATCGTCTCTGCTGCTGCAATTAGACATTGCCAAGGAAAGAATTATATCCATTGCACACAAGTACCTAGATTCATTCATGGTTTTTGCTATGCCATGTAAATTTTCTTTTTGGAAAACAACAAATCCTTCCTGCAGCTTTACTTCATGCCCCCAAAATTCGATGAAGAAAAGTCAAACATTGGCGGTTGGGTGAGCAATTCATGGTTTTGGCCGAGCATTTTTTCACAGTTTGCTGAGAAGGGTAAAAAGGCTGCACAGAAAAGCCCCCAGGGATAATAAGAGTGTGATAAAAAATGATTTGACCCCTACTCCCTTCCTATTTCTCAGTGGCCAATCATAGTGTTTGGTCCCGGTGGTTTGCTATTAGTCCTCTCTCAGCTATTTGCAGTCCCAGTTTTAGTTTTATGGGTGGAGTTGGAAAAAAGAATAACTAAACTTGGATGTGAGAAATAGTTTTTTTGCAGGGTCACATATTGAGCACCGAAACAGCTATGCAAATGTTAAGGTAATTAACCGGCATACAGCAAAACGCAGTGGTTTATATAACAGCCTGTTGCTGCTGCATGATGATGCGCTGCAGGTGATAAGATTAGAGCTTCTTCGTAGGGACCATCATCCCAGCTTGACGGACTCGAGGAGTACTCAGCCACCTAAAAGCTCAAGCGAGAGATTTCTGGAGGCAGTGAAGAGGAGCCATGCACGCAGAGATGCAATTGCCAGGTCCATGCAATCAGCGCCTAAGAGCAGCAACAGCGTCAAGCCATCCAGTATCCCAGTCACGACACAAGGCCAAGGAGAGTACCTCACCCAGATTGGACTGGGGACACCCAAGAAGACCTTGACATTGATCGTAGACACAGGAAGCGATTTGGTGTGGACCCAGTGCTTGGCTTGCAAGTCTTGCTATTCACAAATCGATCCGATATTCAACCCTGCCAATTCCTCCACTTACAAACCCGTCAAATGTGGAATCAACTTGTGCGAGGTAATGAATCACCGAACACCACCTGATCAAAACCTTAGAAATGTCATGTACATTTTGATCACCATGATCACATAACTATTTCTTTAAATTGCTATAAGGGAAATTGATTTAATCCTGTAAAAAATTTATTTATAATGTTCACACCTTAGATAATTTGGAAAAAAGGAAAAAGAAAATGGAGAATTTATAGGACATCAAGTTAGCTCAAACTAGATGTCAAAATCTCTCCATGTCAAAAATGGACCACCTGCAATAGGTCGGTCATGAGACATATTACTCTTTTGCATATTTAGTGGAACATGCACGAGATAAAGTGGTATTTTTTAATATGCTATGACCATAGTTGTTTTTTTTAGGGTGAAAAATTTTCCAAAAAATTGGCTAGTGCAAATCTTACATGAAAATTACCATTTGGTAGAAACCCCATTTTGGTAAAGATTTTGTAATCTAGATTTAACCAAAATCACCATATTTAGATTATAAGTTTCACCATGTCACCAACACATAGCAAGAAAATTCTATTTCTTTCTAATTTCTTCTTCCCTTACCTATAGCCAACTTTGGTTAAAACTTCTTGTGGAAGATTGCCAACCCACCTACCTCAGAAAACTGAGAAAAAAACAGGAAAAAAGAAAGAGGGCTATGAAGTAACTAGCAAAATACTTTTTAAATAGCAATAATATGTTAAAACTGAGAAAATTCTAATAAATATATATAAGGTTCCTCATAATCCAAATCTAAGCACTCTAGTTGTATTTAAGTAAATTATAAATTATTATTTTTTTCAATAAATTACAACTAAAATAATAATAATTTTTTCACCTCATTTGATGGGGGAAAAAATGCAACTAATTTCTCCAAGCTTTTTATTTACTATAATAAATTGTGGGTGTAATTCATAAGTCCCCATTCAGTAGAGGGGGAAAAAAATGCAACTAATTTCTCCAAGCTTCTTATTCACTATTATAAATTGTGGGTGTAATTCATTAGTCCCCATTCATTAGAGGGGCAAAAAAAAATGCAACTAATTTCTCTAAGCTTTTTATTTATTACTATAAATTCTAAGTGTAATTTATTAGTCCCTGTAATTCATTAGGCTACTGAATGATTATTTCCCCACTAAGTCCCATTCATTATGACCAATGAATTCACTCAACATTTAATGAAATCACTTGACGAACAGAACATCTCTTGTTATAATGATTTCATGCTGAAATAAGTTGAAACTTGAGGGTTCACATACCTAGTAGCTTTGCTCATCTAATACACAAGTTCATGTTCTGTTCTTCGTTCATTCCAGGACCTTGAGCTCACTGGCTGTCCTGCTGCTGGATGCCAATATGTGTATGGATATGGAGATGGATCAAGCACAATTGGCAATTTTGCAACAGATACAGTGACATTGGGCAATGCTAGCGTTCCAAGCTTGGGATTCGGATGTGGCCACGACCAAACGGGGAGTTTCACAGGAGCAGATGGAATAGTAGGTCTTGGACAAGGTCCTCTTTCACTCATCTCTCAGCTCTTCAGTAAAGGAGTGATCAGCAAGAGATTCTCGTACTGTCTTGTGGATATGGACAGCCAAAACACAAGTCCCTTGCTTTTGGGAGATCCCGCAGTCACCTCTGCACCGCCAGGAGTTGCTTATACCCCAATCCAGGCCAATCCATTCAACCCAACCTACTACTACTTGAATTTGACTGGTATCAGTGTTTCAGGCACACCTGTGAAGTACCCAGCTGGAACTTTTGCAATCGATAGTACCTCAGGAAATGGAGGATTGATTATCGACTCGGGAACTACTATCACTTATTTGGCAACAGACGGATACAATGCAGTCATCGCAGTAAGTAAAAACAATCACCGCCATATTCATATGAACTACTAGATTCATTTTTTCTCATTTAAGTCTGTTTTGTGTGAATTCTACTATTGACGAATAGTGGGAAAAAAAAATCCTGAAGCCCTCATTCGTGGAAGTGATAAGTACCCCCATTGTGAATCAGCCCTGATCTGTTTCTAGATTTTCTTCTCTCGCAATGGATTTGATGTGTTTGTCTTCTGTGTTCTTACAAGTCTCTCTTTTTAACAGATTCTGATCTGAACCTCTCTTCTCCTCTCTCTCCTTTTAAATTTTTTTATAATCTATTTCTCTTCTCTTTCTGTAGTCTTTTAATGCATTTTCCCTTTTACCAACAAATTAGTGACACCGATCAACAGCAATCACAATTCCTTAGATAGAGTCCTCTGGACACCATGTTTGATCTAAGTAGCTCAGCTCTGTCTGAGCTAATTTTCTCTCTCAAATTCGTAACAGAAATTTTTCATGATGGATTCGTGGACTTTGCAGTTTAGATATTCATGGACTAGTACAGATGCAACACAATTCTAATTCATAATATAATTTTGAATTCAAGCTTGGAACATTAGCGTTGCCCAATGTCAAAAACTCCCAATTTGTGCACAAACAGATGTGCAGTACAGGGAGTTGGGGACTGGATCATGAAAATCAATGAAATTTTTTATTTCAAGGAAAGACTTTGTGTTATTGATTACCTATGTGCAGATTTCTAGATCATGAAAACCCATGCATTTGATTTCCAGCCGGAGGACTATTAACTGAGATTTTTTTTTAATCTTTGCGTTTGTGCAGGCTGTGAAGGCAAATTTGACATATCCTCTTGTTTCTGGATCAGAATATGGGCTGGATGTATGTTTTGATATTGGAAATGCGACTACTCTCATTTTACCTACGATCGTGTTTCATTTCACCGGCAAAGTGGATGTTGTTCTGCCAATTGGCAACCTCTATGTTCTTGTTGCCACCACAGGTCCAATTATTTGCCTTGCCATCGCTGGGAACGATGGATTCAGCATTTTTGGCAATATTCAGCAGCAAAACAACTTGATTGTTTACGACCTAAACCCTCAAAAATTCCAAATTGGTTTCAAATCTATCACATGCGGATGAGTACATTGCACATACCTTTGTGCCACAAAAGGAGACAAAGTGACAATTACCCAATTCATTCCCACCACCAAACAACTCAACAAAAATCTTGATAAACGCTGATCTCAAATTCTTTGAGTTTCTATATGAAAATATTATTGTTCAACAAATGTTGAACAATTTTACAAAATCAGAACTTGAATGTTGTTGTGCAGGAAGTGGGCCCAATCTGAAACACAATCAGTGAGCTCAACTTAAACTATAATCATATGAGAATTGTCTTTCTTGCATCAAAAAAAACTAGATCAAAAAATCTTTGCTTTACTTGTTCATAATACAATGGTGAAGCTTTTGGGTATGCATATATCTTTTTTAGGGGATTGTTTTGCTGAATTGTCAAAGGAGACTTATTTGATTTCCTTTGGTCCCACAAATAATTCAATGGCATTCGAATGACTAGTGAGCTTGCTTGCATCATTTGCTAAGTTAATTAAAAGTCATCTTATACAGGCCCATCCATGGGTGGAAACATCTCTTTTTTTTTGTCCTTTTCTTCTCATGTTTCCAAGTGTTGAAGATTACGTACCAGAGAATGTGCCCTTGGTGGCCAATTCTGCCACAGAAGTGGTCACTAAGCAAGCCCAGCAGGGTGAGCCTGGTGGCCACAAGCCTGAAAGAATCGGCCACCAAGGGCCTGTTCCATGGCAAAATAGCAGGCTCCCTAGCTTTAAATATCAGGTAAGCTCCATTGAATTGGAATGGGGATTTTCAAACCAATTCTAGAACTGAAACCAAAATCAAAAAAATGTAAGAATTGAACCTGAAACCAGGTTCCTAATTCATTTATGTATGGAACTAGAACCAAGATTTTTGAGAAAATATTTTTTGAAAAACAAGACTAAAACTATGGGTTACCTGGAGGTTAATTGGCAATTAACCACTAGTTCTAATCCTAGATATCCAGAGTTGGACAGGAATTGAGTCCAAGAATTTTTTCCAAAATGTCACGTAGTTAGGTTTAAAAAACCAAAAACCCATCAAATATAATCTGATTAGGAATTAAGGAGGCCTAATTTTTTATAAAAACAGAACTGGCATGTTCTTTGATCTCAAAAGAATTTTTAAAAAACTAAACCAATGGTTTTTAAAAATTCAAAAAACCACCCAACACTAATACAAACCTCATGCTCGGAATTTTTTTTTAAATCCTTCTTGAAATTTAAAAAACATGGTGCTCAAAATCAAGAAATTGCAAACTCTAGCAAAAAAAATCTACCCCATGCTAATGGAATTTATCCCATGCTAATGGAATGTTCTTTAAAACAAGGCGTATCATATAAGTATGGCCCTTTTGGTATTCCATAGCTATGTACTAAGTGTGCCAAACATCCACATGCATCTGCCAAGTGCACTGCCAAGTGCATTACCCACTTACCTTCCTTCATAGTCACCACTTACATTCTCTACCTACTTACCTATGGTACTTACCCCACTTCGCCTAGGTGGTTACCTAGATAGTTTGAAAGGGGAAAGTAGAGGGTTTGCAAGGTGCATCACTGAGGTGTTGTTACCCTTGTTATGCTATCTTCTAGACCTTCCTACTCTCAGCTCACACTCTAACCCTAGATGACTTTCTATGTAAGTGGTTAAAACTAAAACAGATAGTAGGTAACCAATGTAAGGAGTTACAATGTAGTTCAGTAAATAGCTAAGGTACTTAGTGCCTACTAAGTACATAGATACTTGTGGATGGTAAGTAGTACATAGCTAACCAACCCTGGTTAGCTAGTTGATAAGAACACACCAAAACAGTGTTTCCTGTCCATGTACCATCCATCCTTAATGCTACAGGGGTGGGTGCTGGTTCACTCTGCCTCCCCTTCTTCATCCTTGGGCCTTCCCCCCCCAACACTATATAACCCCTCAATCTCCTTGACCTCCTCCTACCAAGCCAATCACTACCCTTTCGGTTGTTGTCAGCAACAACTGAACTAGAGTTAATAAAGATCATGTGTAGCTATTATAACCAAAATTCCAATTAGGATAGGTACCTACTCTGAAACTCCATTAAAGAGTAGGACTCAGGACCCAGGACAAGTATAACCAGCCCTATTGGTAAGGTTACAACTGGGGCACTGGCATAAACCCTAATTGGCTGTAGTCATGCAAGAAGTGCACCATGCATGTAATTGCAGTGATTTCTTTTACCCAATAAGCTATCACCTCATATAACAAGGCCATTACCTAACAATGATGGTTAGGGTAGGCTAAGGTCCAAGGTCAAGGGCATTACCAAATGTAAAGATCCACCCAAAAAAATTCAATGAATGAAATCATCCAAAACATCACAAGGTGGCATCATCTGTAAGGCTATAAATCGGAAGATCCTTGTGAAAAAAACTCAAGATACCTACCAAAAAACAGAAGGTACTTCCCAACGTTGGAAGAGCCAGCCTTCTTGCAAATGGAAAGCTCTGGCATTTCACAAAGGGAAAATTCCACTTTAAAATGTGCAGTTCAAATGCATTAGTAACTTGTTGGTAGTGTCTTTACGAGTCTAAATCACAACCCATGCCCACCTTGCACCCCTTGACCTCCTCAATGAAAAACTTGAACAACTTGCACACATTAGGTAGTAACCAAAACATACCAAGAACCAACCATCCATACGTATCTAGTATCTACCTACCTGACAGCCACCAAGTGTGTTACCTACTTAGTTACCTACATAGTAACCACTTACATTCTCTACCTACTTAGGTATGACAAGTACCCATTTATATGGGTCATTCATTAGTCATCAAATGACCCATGTAATACCTAATTACTTACCTGGGTATTTAACCACTTATATCACCAATCTACTTAGGTATGACATTTGCCCGCTTACCTAGTTAGTGGAAGTAGGTACGGGAAGAGGGAACTAGGAGAGTCTAGAAGATAGTTCAACCTTGGTAATTCAATTGTTGTTCAATGACAATTGAGTCATTAAGGTCTGGGTCAGTAGATTATGTCATTTTGTCGAGCACAATATATGACATTATCTACCAACGATGATTTTACACTCATAGTAGTGATCAAAATGTGTCTATTAAACATGGATTTTTTAAAAATCATCGAATCTACCACTCCAGAGAGTAATGTCATGGAATCGCTCTTGCCTATTATATTATGTTGGGTGTGTTTTCAGAAACTGGCTGTAAAGGACTCCGTGGTGCCAAACCCAACCTGAGGGGCAGGGGCTTCACCGTTCCATGGTACATAATGGAATGGTGCATTGGTGAGTGCTAGGTTGCGTGATCATATCGGAACCAAATGAGGGGGACTCAGGGGGGACACAAGCAGAAAATTTGGATGATCTGGATGACATTGTCAAGCACTTCTCTGACTTCAGACTCCATGCTCTGGCATGTTTTCATAACAATTTATTGTGTGCTTAGATACTCTAGCAGTTTGTTCAGAAGACTATAAGCGAATTGTACTTACATACTTATTACTAACATTATTTGAGCTTTCAGTCTGGTGTAAGAATTTGGAAAATGGAATCTGCATTAGCCAGCAGTAGCAGCCTGAGATTAATAATAATCAATGGCTATTTTGAACACCAAAACATGTTAACTGTTCAATTGCAATCCCTTTGTGTAGAAATCATTCTTGTGTTGTGATTTACTTGTAGTTCTGGGTATATAAAAAACTTTGTTTTCACAATTACTTATTAAACCTACCTACCCAATGCACTCATTATGCTCCAATGTTTGTTAGAGTTCGCACCACTGTATGCAGTTAGCCCATGCTAAAGTTTGGACCCTTTCTTCTTAGGAAAAATTGGACCATTCATCATCACTTACAAGTGTTTTCTCTTGTAGTTTTTCTGTACTGTGTAGAGCGATCCTCGTAATGGGTGGAGAATTTTCAAGTGTTTCCTCTTGTGATTTTTCTCTACTGTGTGTAGAGTGTTCCTTGTAATGGGTGGAGCCTTTACAGTTGGGAGGGAACAAAATTTACTCCAATTCTAGAGTATTTTACACGGAAAGAACTTTGCATCACATTTTGGTGCAGGATCATCGATTGATGAAATGCAGAAAAAATAAGTGATCACTGCCTATCCATCTCCATCACTGCCCATTCTCCACATAGTTGAGATTTGTAGCTGCCGCACACTTTTATGTTTGTGAGCATCGTCACCTCACAACATCTCGCCTCCTTTTTCCTCACACTCACCTTCTCTGATTTGTTGTGTTGAGTGACCAACGCTGCATTATGTATGGTAATATAAGAGATCAATGCTTCTTTTTACAATAGAAATCATAGTTTCTTAGACCATAAACAAGATTGTGCACATAATTGTTTGAAACAACAATTGTTAGCAAGGAACAACATGATCTGCTTTTTAATGGTGTCAAAATCCAACTTGTTGCAAATGCATGCACACATAGGAGCTTTGCAAAATCAATTTAAATCCTCTTGTTTTCCTCCCATGTTTTGCATGGATTTTACTTGGAGACCTTCCTTATCTTTTTATTACATGAGGATACATTGTGCTTTTCGTTTTGTTGTGTTTAAAAGGCGAGAGCTAGTGCCCTTGTTATTTTTGCTTGTGTCTTGCATTTGTTTCAAGGTTGGTAGTGTACTCTTTTGAATGTAGTGTGAAGTTGACAATAGTCTTCATCATGAACCCCCCATTGGTTTTAAATGCAAGTTCTTTCTCAATGTTAGTATTCCAATAAGTATTGTTCACATATCTTTGTCAAGACTCTCACAACTTGCCTATGTCTCCAAAAACACCATGGTTTCTTAACCTTCTTAAAATTTCAGATCTATTGATCATGTTGAACCAATTTTTGAATCTTTGAATGTTGAACAAAAAAAACCATTTAGGAAGAAAAAATAGGGGTTGAATCGTGTCTTCTAGGAAGGTTGGGCAAGGAAATTGCCCTCGGCTGAAACCATGGTAGGGTGTGACAACAAGCTAAATTCATAGAATGTTGGAAAACATGTAATGGTTAAATAAAAGGTAGGGACAAACTTTCAACACCTAGGCTAAAAAATTCGCAAAAACACACATATAGAAGGAAATACTAGGCTACATGCTTTGAATGCACTATGACACAATATTCCATGTCAAAGGAAATCCAACATGCCAAGAATAAACAATTATCTATAAGCAAGGGTCGTAATATTTTTGTTGAGGTATTAATTATCTCTTAATAAATTATAAACTGATTAATAAAGATTAATTATTAATGCTAAACTTATGAACTACATTAGGAAATCGATTTAATGAGTCATTATTAATAATTAGATAATTAAATTTGTGAAATTTTAATTAATATTTTATAAACTACCTAAATATTAAATAATTAATTTTTATTTGATATATACCATAACTTTTTATTAGTAAATATTAATGATTAGGTAATCAAATGAAAATTAATTAATCAATAATTAAGTTATTCATTAGTTAATTATAGTTTGTAGGTTGATTAATGGCTTGAAATGAGAATTATATTAAATAAGTCAATAAATATTGAATATTATATATTTAAATAGTTAATTGGTTAAATTAAAAAATTAATTATTATTATTATTCAGTATCAAATTATTAATTAAAATTAAATAGGTTTAATTAATTAATTATTATTTCATAGTTCTTATTATAATAAATTATTTATTATTATTAATTGATCAATAATTATGAATTGATTAATCAGTAGTAGATTATAAATATAATTATTAACTCATAAAAAATCAGTTTTATTTATAGATTATTATTCCAGATTTTACATTATTTAATCAATTTGCTGAGATTACTATTTTATAAATAATGAATATTGGTTTGATATTAAAATTATGTCTTGTTAATATGACCTCACCACTATTATTTGAGTGATCATGACTTCATCGGGGCTAGTATAGGTGGGATGTCTTCTAATCGCAAATCATAAAAAAAGATGATTTCAAACTGCAAATTTATTATAGGTTGATTCCAAACTAGAATTTTTTAAAAATAAACATTTTACAAATTGTAATGTTTCAAAATATCGTTACAAATCCTACGATATCGAAAAAGAAACAAATATTTTTATTTATTTTTTATGTCTTTGGAATCTTTGTGTACTTTCAAAAATAAATTGAATCTTTGTGTCTTTTGAATTTCATACACATGTTTACGTGTCATTTCATGCAAATGTAAATATGTGTTATTTCATTTGAATATGTTGAAATTATTTCAAGAGATTAACATTTTTTTAATTTTGAGATTAAACTAGTTTCCAATAAAAACTTCTCCCTTAAATACCTAATTCAAGGATTTAATCCCCACTTGCTTAGCTGATTTAATGTTCATCCACTCTAATTGCTTCCAAAATTTCAATGAATAAAAAACAAGGATGGCTGATTAAATCTCCCCTTGGATGATAATTGGGCGGTCTTTTGCACAATTTGAATCCTATATATATATTTCAAAATAACAAATATTTCAAGTGTAAACCTTTTTTGTTGTTTGGTCATTTCATCGTTGCTAGTAGTGCATAGCAACGCAAAGCCCATGTTTAATTATACATTAAATAAACATGGTATATTTGTAAACCAACCATAACATAAAATCAAGATGAAATTGTTTATTTTAATATGTTCATAATATGTGCATAGTATGTGTTCAATATGCATTGAATATAGGTTAAGTATATTTAAATATGTTAAATAGGTTTTATTATATGCTTCATGTACCTTGACTACATGTTAAATATACTCTTAATCCAAAACACCTTAGTGTACATAAAATGTATGGGCACGCCACAAAAAATTACCAAATTACAACTAAATTTGTGACTAAATTAACATAAGGGCCTATTCTTGGATGAAACACTAAAGAAGTTAGTCAATATGGTAGCATATACAATTTAGTAGTTGCACCATAGTCGCAAAAATAGTAAGAAAATAAAAAAGATGGTTCCTATTTGTAAAAATTATAAACCATAGTTACAAATGACAAATCCTCACATGTAGTCATAAATTGGATGGTCACATAATACAAGATTTTTTATAGTGGACATTTGGGAACATCAACACTAGTGGGTGAGCAATGAAAAGCGAACGGTGAAGAGGTGAATGGGTTCAAATGAACAAGGAATTTTTATAGCATATTCCATGCCACATCATCAAATATTATCATGCCATGTGGATTCACTTTTCATGACATGGCAAAATGTTCCTTATTGGGGTGCAAAATATTTTACCATGTGGACAAAGGTTCAGTGTGAAGAGACACACAACTTTCTTGTGGAACTATATTTATTTATTCCAACAATCACATCAAAATGTTTGTGGCCAGAAAATATATTGTAGATTTGTCCAAACCCCAAAGGCCAAACATCTACATGGGGCAAAATAGTCATAGGGATGCATAATTTATCAATGTTTCAATTGTCAATGTGTTGTGTTAATTTGAACATTGAAGGCATTTTCACCTTTTTGCCACAACAAGATGCATGTAGGCCAAGTGCTTGCATTTGCTAACCTCATGAGATTTTGTGTGGATAGAAGGCACTTGGCAATTGTTTATAGTAGAAGCTTCACCTTTAAATGGAAGGGTTGTTCCTACATTCAAATTTTTTTTTAAATCCTTCTTCTTACAGGCATGATACTTCTTTTTTAATAAGGTTGACAAAATGTTGAACTAGCATGGCATAGAATCAAGACTTGTGGCCTAGCAACTACAAACCTTCACACAAACCCACCCACATAATGACTTAAAACATCAAGATAAAACCTTGATGCTTATGACACTCTAGAACTCCAATTCAAAATTGAACCCAAAAATTAATATAACATGGAGCTGGAGTCCCAATTATCATTTTGTGTGTACTGATTTTTGCTATGCATTTGACATCTATATTAATTTGCAATGCAAAACATTACAATCCAAAACTAGAAAGGCACTGATCAATATGCCACATGCCATCCCCACATACAATCTCTTTAACCTCTACCCCACTTTGAAAAACTATAAGATACATGATTCATGAACTAGATGGCGGTCGATGGATGTGCATGTTGTCCATAGTGTTGGGTTGATTTGAGGTAACAACCACATGTGGAAGAGAGATATTGATGCAGTCCAGCCTATGTGAATCATCATTTATCTTGAAAGAACAATCAATGCCATGTTTAGCTCAATAGCACACCTCCTCACTCCGAGGGTGAGGAATTTGTGTCATCAACAAAGACTCAAAAGCATAATTGGCAATGACTACCATAAGCTTGGTAAGATCCCTTAACACGTGGGCCCTTTTCAATAAGAGTCCATTCTTATCTAGACCATGGCCAAATGGACCACCTCGCAAGTAATGTTGGTATAATGTGGGACCATTCAAAACGATAAACATAGTTGTTGCATGTCATTGTGTACAAGGAGGTGTCTTCAACTACTCCAACTAAATGTTTTGCACAATCTCAACAAGATTACAAGTTGACATGTCTACCCACTCAATGTTGTTAGGTTCTACATATATGAGCAAAACAATTAGCCCAAAAGTGGAACAATCCAAATGACAAAAAAAGATCATTGTACATAATTTGCAAAACAAATTCTTACATAAATCATGAACCCTCCACCCCCCATTGAAAATGTTAAAAGTTAAATCAGTTGCCAAACTCATGAATTCTAATTTCACATGTAATGCTAAACATTTGAACCACCAACAACAAATCATCACATATCAAGTGTCCACCTCTTTTAAAGACCCGACATTTTTGTAATCGTAGCAAAGGGCCTTGTGTTAATTTTGTAATTTTAGAGTAAAAGTGTTTTAAAGCTTAATAAGGATGGCAATGTTCAAGCGACCAATTTTTTTTCCATTGCCCAACATCATGCCTTTAGCATTAAATGTGCCATGCCGTGTACCATTGTGTAGCAAAACTTCTTTCAGCCAAATATCCTTACAAAGTTAGGCCAAAGGTTTTCAACTCTCTTTTATCCACAAAAAAATACAAGTTCAAATATGACGATGTTTGACAAAAATGTCATGGATATGGATATGGTGACATGTTGAAAATGGATGCATTTTAAATTGGGTTATTTTGATTGTTTACTTCAAGCTCACATAAGAAAGTACATTGATTGCCCAAAATAATCCACACTTGCAAACATATGCATCTAGTGACATATTTGTAGGTGTTTAATCTATTTGTGTATTTATTGTTATCATAAAACCTATTTGATGTGTATTGGACTGCTTGCATGGGACTGGCAACCTTAAAACATTTACAAATGGCAAAACGACTCCACAGATCAGAACAATTAAATTTGTTTCAACAACCACAAAATATGTTTGCAAATCTCGTCATAAATCCTCATGAAATCAAGCATGGACCCCTTCTCTAGGTTGTTTGGTTTTTAATTTATTATAGGATATGGAAGTTCATAAACATTGCAACCCTTTTCATTGCAACAATTTGGAGCCATTGAACACCACGTGGTTTAGCCGCATGAATACGTTGGTGACAAGAAAAAAATTTGATTATGTTACAGAATAATCCTCCATGTCACCAAAATATGTTTAAAAATACATTTTCAAACATGGACGAAATTTATTTAGTATTCTTTCATGCTCATGAAACCCTGCTCGTCATTCATGCGCATCGTTCATTGCTCACACTCACTTGCTCCTGACATAACATCTTGTGAACACCCCATCAACAACCCTAGTTGTGAGTGGCAATGTTAATTGATAATGCATTTTCACATTATGATTAGATTTTTTTTGACAATTAACTATGAAAATCCTACCTTATTTTTTGTTTAAACAATGCCTTGGCTATGACAAGTTTCTTGTTTTTTCTTTTATATTCAGTGCAGTTTATGTTATTTTGTTGAATAGGGCATGGGTTCAGATATGATTGCCTTGTTTATGTTTTGATTGAATTTCAAAATTTTCGACATAAAGTATTATTTGTTTCTGAAAATTTTGACAAAACAAAAAATAATATAAATTGTGCTAAAGTTTCCCATGTATTATGGTAATCAATGTGAACATAATACGATTCACATAATTTAAATGTGAAGACACCTTAAGTTTTTTGTTTTGTTTTGTGATGGACTTGTTTGATGAGCCATTGTATTTTAAGAATATGATCAAACTTTGGTGCATTCCGAAAATAAATATCCCAATCTTTATTTTTGGCCTAGTAACATAGTTTACATGAGTAGAACTTTGGGCAAGGGATACAAAATAACATGTTATCCTATTGGTACCAACTTGGTAACAAATTTTTTTTTTGAAAAAAGTGTGAACTTGGTGAAAACATGTTGAAACTTGATAAAACCATTGATTGGAAAATATTGAGAACACAAAAATTCAAAAACATTAAAACATTAAATTTTTCTGATTTTCAACAAGCACAAGTCATCATGTTTAAAAACACAAATGCTTTCAATGCCTACTATGGGAAATTTGATATATATAAAGAAGATCTCAAGCAACATTCAAACAAAATATTAATGAATTCAAGGATTCTCATTCATTCATTTTTCAAAAACAACATTATGCACTTTGTGGATCAATAAGAGCAAAGAGTAAAAGAAAAGAAAATATTGATGTTATGATGTTGTGCACACACATTTCATGAAGATCTTCTAAAATGCCACCCAAAAACTATTACAATAAGGGCCTCTTTCCATTGGGCTATTGTGATCACAATTAACACATAGGGCTATGATCACATCGAATAGAAAGCTGTCCTCATGTTTCTTGTTGTGAGGACAATAGCTTTCCATTGCAAAGCATGAGTGAGTTGAAAATATGTAATTAATCATGTTAGGAACTTTGGATGCCTCGGACAACAAATCAAGTGATATCCAGCATCAATGGCCTCCTCCTTGAGCACTTATGCATGCTTTACACTAGGAGTCGAGGCTGAAAAAACTTGGGGCCACCTTTGTGCGTTTTGGGCTTGTTGTTTGGCCCCCAAGTTACTAATAAACACATTGGCTCCAAGGTTTGCAAATTGGCTTCCCAAATTTGATGTTATCCTTTTTTCAGCCTTGGGGCCAATCCAAGGCCATAAGGTTCAGCATTTGTTAGTAACTTGTGGCAAATTGAAAATACTTTTTCTATTTCAGCCTTGACTCCTAGTGTAAATCCCTTGGGGCTGATTTCAACTTTTGCACCAATAGGAATGCTTGATTTGAGTTGAACATTGGCCCTGACTCCTAGTGTAAAGTCGGCCTTACTCCTTGTTTGATTTAGTGAGAGGGGTTCCATGGTGTTAAGATGAATGCAAAACCCTAAACCCTTTCAAATCACACTTGCCATGGCACCAAGTGTGATTTGGAATCAATGTGCTTTGTGTAAGGTAAGGATTGAGAATGGAGCTATTATGGGAACGAGGGCCCATGCAAGGTCACCTCCAAGCATGGGACCTGAATTGCAAGAACAAACCCTAACAACCCTTTTTGAGTTCATTACCTAGGGTAAGGTGCCCTCCAAATACACTACGAAAAATCTTTGTCTGGTTAGGTTGTTTCCTTGAGTTACAAAGCTAAAGAAGTGTGTCAAATACCTTGCAAGTGGTTCTGGGTTCAAATCCATGTTGGGTCATGCTAAGTGGATGCTAGCCATGAAAAGCCAACCTAAAACTTTAGGAATAAATTTCTTTTCAAGATTATTGCATTTGTTGGTCCCATGTTGATTGTGGATTTTGTCACATGGTTACCACCCCATAGGTGATGGTAAAAAGGATGTCAAGTCACGACGTGCTGATCATTAGGTACTTTCACATTATGGGAACTCTTTTATCTTTTTCCTTTCCGCCTTTGGTGTGCATGGCAACAACATGGGCATTAGGCCCAAACCAACTTTTCTTGTGCCAACATTTTTTCATCTTATTAAAGTTCCAAGAATTTCCTTTTTATTTGCTCATAAAGCACTTGGAGAGAGTTTCGAAGAATATTTGGAGGCCACTTTATATCCATGAATATCCCTCCTACAAGGGCTCTCAAGCCTATTTTAGGTGTACAATCCCTTCCACTTTTAAGGAATAAGCATAAAATACCCTCCACCCACTACACCTCATAATCTATGTATTACTATGGGTAAAAAGCCCACTAGTGAGGAACATTCCCAAAAACACACAAGGCTCGACTTGGCTATCACCTTGTCTTGGGCCCATTATTTTGGGAATGCCCAAACTTTAGCCTACACCAAAACCTTCCCCAAATTCTTCATGGCATTTGCCTTTGAAATAGCTATGGCAACATTGCAAAGTAACAGTCCTAAGTAACAATCCTTACCTTCATCACTCATTGCTCACACACACATTGGGTACCACTTATGATTGTTCTTTAGAGAATAGAGAAACTCTACTTTTACCACAACACAATGACCTTAGTGGAGCACTTGAGACATGTGAAGTGTAGTGCAAAACACCAACTATGACATCACATTGTGTAATCGAAGTACTAAACAAATTTTTTTTTGTTTCTATCTTGATTCTCTTCATCTTGTAATAATGTGATTCTATTCTTTGAAAATTATGAAAGGTGCCAAAATAAATAAATATATAAATAAATAAATAAATTGTAAAAGGTAGAATGGGTCCCAATATTCTTTACTCATGACAAAAGTTGAGAAAAAACATTGGGTTATTTTATTGGTAGAGAGTTTTTCGTCTTTTGAGTTTTGGATTTTTTGGGCTCTTAATGAATGTTTATGGGTTTTCTTCTTCTTCCTATTGGAAATGAATAAATATTTTCTTTTCTCAAAGTATAGAACCATTCTAGCATTTAGTTCAAAGCTACTCCACTATTGGAATTTTCATGGTTTTATAAATGTGTGTCTTGTCTTTGATAACTTGACATTGGAGAAAGATTTGAGAATGAAACATGCAAAATGTAGACCTAACCCCCTTTTTCCCCCCTTTTATATGAAATGGATAGTTTATTTAAATGGGTCAGAAAATACTTATTTTTAATGGCATTGAAAAATATACACAAAATCATTTTTCACCTTAATATGAAGATGAAATTTGGCTATTAACAAATTGCATCATGAGAGGAAAAAAAACATTTAAGAATCCTTATAATGTTGGCTATTAGAAACCCCAAAAATATAATAATAATAAAATAAAATAATGTATATATATATTCTCATAAAAATTTGAAGGAAATTGAAGAATCTTTTGGAATTTTTGAGACATTTTCTTTTTTTAAATGAGATCTTCAAAATTATATTTATTATTCAGCAGACATGCGTTGAAGCTGCCCCTGTAGTTTGGTATTATAAGTTTGATATAAAAATTCTGCCCGGCAACCATAGTGACTAAGATCATGTAACCTTTTGAAAACAAGTGGTCATTTTTTTTATCTTAAGTTACGGAAGAAGAAATTGTTATATATAAAGTAAACAAAATTAATCTAAAACACAATCATGGTTAAAACTAAGCAAAATCAATGCAAATATTATGGCATGGACCTTGTGTATTTTATACCTTGGCAAGTGTTGGTGAAGATCATCATATTGTTTTCTTTGTTGCAATTGTAGTTGTTGTGATTTGTTTGTTTATGTGCAAGTGTTAGCATTGTTAGAATATTGTTCCATTAATATGGAAGATTATTACAATATTTCAATTTTTGATGTTGGTGTGCACAATTTATCAATAGGTTCAAATAGGGTAATAGGAGTCACTCCAAAATGTAACCATCATTTATATTTTCATTGTGAAAATGAAACTTAAATTGATAATTTTTTAATGAACTCGTGTTGTAATAATTGTAATGTATTATTAAAAAATTGAATAAGTTTGAAATAAATTGAATAAGTATGAAATACTCAAAATCACTCTACAAAAATTGTAACTAATGTTTTTCATTATTTAAAAATTTTAAAAAAGGCTTTAAAAGTATTTTAAATGAATTTTTATGTAGTATGTTTTAGTACACCTTGACATATTAATATAATGTAACATTCTTTTTCAGTCATAAGAATTAAAATAAGTTTAAAGCAATTTGCAAATCACAATTTTAAGAACATTTTGTAAAATATTATACTTTTAAGGATAAGTCCTTGGGGCAAATGCTTTTTATTAGCTTGTTTGGACCCCATTTGCTTTGTCTCCTTTTCATTTTGTGCAACTTTGAATTGTTCATTACAAGAGCATGATGATTTTGTTGTTGCAATGTTGGTGTCATTATGTGTTTTCTAATTTTTCAATGTGTGTTGTCTCTATTTTATTTATACATTGAAGACATGATAAAGTATATAAAATAGTAAAAAAGTATGCAAAAAAAAGGTCAATTGTTATTTGAATTTAGAAAAACTATTGAAAACTTATTCTAACAATGTAAAGTTTTAAAATTAATGTTGTTGAAAGATTATTTTATCTCTGATCCTTAAACCGAAATGATTCAATGTATAGTTTTTTATTATTTATTTATTTATTTATTTAAATTTAAATCTAGATTTACCCTAGTTTTTGGGGCTAGTAAGGTAGTCAAATTGTGTACTGTATTTTGTGTTGACCCTAGAATTGTTGGCATTTTATATTAGCATGATGTTTTGTTTTTTATGTCTAAATGAAAAGGGTCATTTTTTTTACAATTTTTTGGGTAACAAATCTATAATTAAAGTTTTTACTTCAATTTTTTTGTTAGAGTAGATAAAATGAAATTAAAATTTAAAAAATAAGTTAATTTTTTTGTAAAAGGACAAAATGATGCAAATAAGGAAAAATAACTTCCAAAATTTGAAAGGAAATTTTCCAACTTGTCATCAATCTTATGTGGGTCATGAATTCCCACCCTATCTTCCATTAGATAGTAATATCACAAAATATATATACAAAAAAAAAAATTATTTATTATTATTTTATATAAATTGAAGGGCTTTTTACAATGTAGGGTAAAGCACTAGGGTGGGGGTCTTCACAAAACAAGGGATCTCAGATGATGTGCTGGCCGAGTCGACCCCCATATTTTGGGAATGTCCCCCACCTATGGGCTTTCTCCATTGTAAAGCATGAGGAAATTTTTATCGAAAACCTAAACATAAAGAATTGGGTGTGAAAAAGTATATGAACTTGTTATGAACCAAAACAATGCTCTAGTCATCTGTTTTTTATTGGTGAAATTTCCCCTAAAAATGAAATAAAAATATATTTTTTGAAAATGAAATTATTTTGGAGGGTTCCAATAACCAGAAGGAAAGGGAGGAAGAAAAAAAAAAGAGTGAAAATTAGAATTTCTTTGTATTTTCTTTTCAGTGTGTAGCAATAAATATAGAAGGTTGATAAAAAGATTTGCACTTAATATCTCATTTAAAAGTCATATTTGGCTAAATCCTCTTAGGGGTGATCACCATTTCTTTTCTATATCTTGCCATAAATGATTGCCACTTAGGCTCAATGTTTTTATTTGTGATGAAATTTTGCCAGTTGATGAAAAAAATAAAGGGGCTGAGACTTGTCTAAACAAGCTTTTTTGGGGAAAAAAAGGGCCCAAATTCACCGTATTTCAAGGAAAAAAAAAACTTGAAATCATGATGTTTACAGTTTAGACCATAAACTCTTCCATTTCGCCAATATATGGTGATAAAAATTCTACCTTTCTTTTTTTATCTATAGCCAAATTTGGCTAAGTTCTCTTGTAGATGGTCCACCAACCTCACAAAAATAAAAAATAAATTCCCCTACTGAGGGAGGCTACAATAAAAATTACCCAAAAATAGAAAGCAAATGGCCCTCAAATGGTAGAGCAAAGATGACCCATTTGAAATTGCCCAATCACTAAGAATTTCCTTAGTGGTCTTTACTTAATGGTTTCAATATCATGTATAATTATCATCATAAGAGTATTCATACCTTCACTAGATGAAGGTTTATATATATATATTATTTTTTTTATTTTTTTTCAAATTTTATTTTACATTTAAATTTTAAGGGGCAAAAATGGAGAAATGACTAGATAAAGTTATTCAAACTCACTACAATATATAAATATGTATATATATAAGTTCAACAAAGGAGGAGGAATATGAGGGGAATGATGATAATATTTTCTTTAGGAGAGCAATTTTATTTTATGAACCAACATCACTTGATTACTAATGGAGTCCATGAGTTTATTTTATCATATTGGGGGGCTTTGTTTTTCCTATCCATTGAGAAGATTGTTTGCCAATGGAGGAAGAGGAAATTTTTGTTTTAGAAAGGAAAAAAAAAACTTCCAATAGAGGAGAATAGAGCATAAAAGAATGGGTACTTTTGTAGCCTCTAGTGTATGTATGTATTGGAGCCACATGCTTTTCTTCTCTTTTTCTGAAGAGAATGATGATTTTCTGTAGCCTCCTGTGAAGATGGAATGGCCCATGATGGCCCACTATCTCAAAGCTCCTCCTCCTCCTCTTCCTACATGATTGCTTGCTTGCTTCATTCATTCATTCATTCACTCATTCATTCATTCATAGTGGCAACACTACCCAAAGCCCAGATAGACACTAAAAGAGAGCAATAATGTACTATGGAATGGGCCCAATTCCACCTCGGAAATGTCTTGTTCTGTCATGTGGTGTATCAATTTTTTTTTTGGATAATAGTTGGGTCTGGGTTCAATATTAAAATTTCAAATATCAAAGAACGAGTTAATTCCAAGTTTTAAAATCCTAACGATAGGTAGCTATGGGGCAAGGTTGGGGGTTGGATATGTTTGAGGGTGGGTATACATTTCCATGCCTTGGACAAAATACATTTCCATGTCTTGAACAAAAACCCTAACTAATATCTTGCTTCGTCTTTTTAAAACATTCCAATTTTTTGAAAGAAATTCTATCATATATAATTAATGATGTTTTTCCTTCGGTCTTAAAATGCAAGCTTGAAAAACACCTTGTATGAAACATTGCAACAATGGGGGAAACCAACAACAAACATGCAAAGTTTTCACTATAAGCAATAAGATTAGAAAAACATTGTAACTTCTAAATTGAATTGAAAAGAGGTAATATTAATATGAATTTAAATGAATTTTTTTGGTTAAATTGGTTATATTGCAAGCCACTCTTTCATGTGAGCCATAGTTCCAAATGGGCTTTCAAAGACTTGATTCAGATATTCCCAACTTTTTTTCAAATATGGACAAATAGACCTCAAAAAACAAACATGCCTCAAAAACATCCTTACTTCAAAAAGATAAATAAATCTCAAAGATAAATAGAGCTAAAAATTAAAATAAATCCCCGCAATAAAAAGGACAAACATTTTAAGATAGGAAAAAAAATTCATAATCAAAGGGATAAACAATCAAAAATAGAAAGAAAAACATTACATTCATAAAATCAAAGATTGAAAAACAAAAAAAACTTGTTATCAAAGGGACAAACATTCAAAAGACAAAAAAACCTTCAAAGAAAGACTCCCTGAAAGACAAACCATCAAAATCCAAGATTTCTTGTCAATCCCTAACTCCCTTCAAAAATAGATCAACCTTTTTTTTTAAAACCCTTAAATAATAAAACAAACCCTTCAAGAAAAACAAAGAACAAACCTTGAATCTCCCAAACTCCCTTCTGAAACAAAGTTCCTTTTCAATCCCATGTTCGCTTCAAATTCAAACAAACATTCAAATCTTCCAAAACAAGCACACCTTCAATTCCCCATACTTCCGTTAAAGAAACTTAATGACAACCTCACAATTTGAAAACATAAAAAGAAACTTGTGTAAAAACCTTAACATAAAAATAATTTCATCATTTTTGTGGACATCCAATATGTATAAGGACTTATACATGTGTATAATTGCCATGCAACAAAAAGTTACAAACTTTAGACATTTGCACATTCCAAAAAAAATTCACAAAATGTCAAATTATCTTATAAAATGTGTTGTTGACATCTATAAATTCGTCACGTTCAACTTTGTTCACAAATTCAACATTTAACTCTTTTATCAAATCATATTTAATTTCACATATAAATGCCAAATTTACAAGTTTCGAACAACCAACACAAAGATTAGTTGACCAATTATTGTTCACAAAAATAAGTTTGTCCAAATTGTCAATTTGAAACTAACATCTTTAAAATGTTGTGAGAATTCTAACAATAGAAAATATTCTTTTTATTTTGATTTGACTAGTTAGGATGCCAAAAATCTATTGTGTTAATATGAGCGTGATGGCTAATTTTTGCTCTTTTGTTCACCACCATGACAAAACACACTTATAAATTTCCAAATCAATAAAATAACAATGGGACAATCCAAGCTTTCTTGTTACAATGTCCTTGTATGTGTTTGCATTTGTGTCAAACTATTAAATTAAATCTTGAAGGTTCACAAGTGAAATAAACTCATCAAGGCCTTGAACCTTATTGGGCATCAATAACTTGTAAACCTCTAAGAATAGAGGCAATAATAATGGTTTCTCATACTCAACAACTAGGGCACAATGGTTTCATAATGCAAATATGTAATTCACTAACCACATATTTTTATACATGAGATGCAACATCAAATTAACATGTTATGACTTTTTTCATTATCGATTGAATGTATAAAAGAAAGGAAGGGCAAAAGGAGCCAACACTTGATGATTCATGTGTGGAATGAACTTTTCCAATGCAAATTTGTTTTTAAATTTTTTTTTTAGCATGCAAGGTTGTCAAGAATGCTTTTGTGTGAAAGCTTTTCACAAAGCTTTTGACATGTGGATATGACAAAATGGAAGGCATCTCTAAGGAGTCAGTGCCCTTGACTTTAGTTCAAAACATATCCTTCCATAATGGGTTACAAAACTTTCTTAATAACTTTGTATACTACCCATGTTTGTGGCAAAGGAATGTTATTTTATAATCTTATAATTTGTCAATTATAACACAATGCAATGGCAATTTGAAAAGTAAAAATGTTTTGGAATTATAAAACTTAACTTGTAAACTTGCAAATAACAACAAAATTAATTTACATCACATTAGCAGGGTTTTTAAAAACCCTAACAAAATATACAACTTGAACAAAATTTCAAGACATGTTAATTAAAACATGGTGATTGAAAAATGAAATAAAAGACACATACTTTGTTTTGATAGGCACATTCAATTTTTATTAGCCTCAAGCCAAAATGTGTGTAAGTTTTCTATCATGCTTGCTCTCGTTCCCAAACTTCTTTCACCAAATTTTACATTTATGGATGTTAATTTGAACAATCCCTATGGATGCGTAAGACAATTTATGGGCCACTTTTTTATTTATAATCACATATTGGCAAACCTTTGATATGGCATGCCCAAATTGTGATCCATTAAATGGTTTTAACGTACTAAACATTGCAAGTGAAACAACCAAATTCAAAGCAATTGCACAATTCTATAAATTTGTCCCCTCATCCTTGATATAAGCAAGGGTCTTATGAATAAAGGATAACTTGTTAATATGTTGTTGTAATCTCATAATCATTGTTGCACCATTAATGTCATTCACTTCAAACAACTCAATAGTCACATGTTTGACCTCCCACTTGTTAAACAAAAAGTTAACAGTGATAATGAACACATCATGTACCCGTTTTGGCATCCATAAATCAAATGTGCACGTGATTGATAAACATTCTGCTAATGCAAGTTACACATAAGTAACCATAGTCTTTTCAACCAATCTAAACAAGATTTCATCCACCAAAACTTTCATACTATGGAAGACAACCTTTGGATATGACCTATAAGAAAATCTTTGGAGCCATATTAATTCAATAGTCTTCATGGGCAAATAACCTTTGATCACAAAAAACATCAAATCCTCCAAAAAACGAACTTGTGTGTCCTTATTTTTCTTGAATTAGTTAATATAATAAAACCCCTAGAAATGGTAGATGGTGTCATATGTGCCTTCATTTGGTTGGTTCATGACCATGTGAAGTAACAACCACATTGGTTGCATTTTAAATACTTTTTAAAATTAGGATATTGTGTTTAATCTCAATAATTTTTCATGGTTGTAATGTCATTTGATTTATGGTAAACAATAAAACCTTTTCATATCCTGGGGTATGATGTTGAAAAGTTATAGACCCATGACTTCACCATGGAAAATTATGCATTACATTATTTGGTTTTAAGAAAGGTTTATTGGTTAGTTGTTGTTCACTTCAAAAAAAAACCCATATCATGAATTTTAATTGTGAAGCTTTTAAACAATTGCTTGTTTTCACATATTGTTATGATCATCAACAAGAATAACTTTAGTAGGATACAATTCTCCACCTTGTGGCAAGTTGTGAACATTGATGTGCCTATCATGCCTTGGAAAAGTTGGGACCATCTCTTCATTAAGATTCATATTTGTAGTGTTCATGAAGGACTTGTTGAAAACTCACAACTTGTCACAAATTAAAAATTTACATAAAGGGGATTTGGTGAGAGGTGAAAAAACAAAGAAATGGAAGAAAGATGGCAGGCCGAAGCTTGACAATAATGAATAGAACTTGCAACTCACAACTTTCATTTTGGGCTTCCTTTTCACACCATTTTTCCTTCACAATTCTGTTAGAGTCAAGATGACAAGGTGATAGAAATCATAAAAGATAAGGCTTTTAGTTGTAAAGTTAAAGCTTTGGAATTCTTGCAAACCTTAAACCTTTGGACTTTGTTGTTGAACACGATGGTTTTAAAGTGAAGGTTACAAAAAACAAACAAAATGAAAAGTGAAAAGCTTTCCAATAGTTTTAACTAGTGGTGATAATAAATATAAATAAAACACAAACCCCTAAACTATTGAACTTTGAAGCTACACAAACATTTTTTCAAGTCTTATCTTCTCACATCTCATCTTGTCATAGATACAATATGGTAATACATTACAATATGATAATACATTGAGAGTGCTAAACCAAAACACAAAGCCAAGCCCAAAACATGATTACTAGAAATTTCAAACATCTACCAAAAAATGCAAGAATGAATAATGCTAAAATTGCTTACCTTTTTCTACACCTTCAACTTTGGATAAAAAGGTGAGCTCCATAGCTCTCGCCCCTAGAAAATCACATTTATGAATAGATTGTAAGACACTCGAAACTTTTAACCTCACATTAAAAGGAAAGAAGAAAGGAACCATGTTGACATAATGTCCATAATCGATAATATTCACAATTGATTATTGCAAAAGTGTTGAAAGGAAAATGCAACAAAAATGATTGAAAGGTCAAACCCCAATCCTAATGTATATCACCATTAAATATACCCTAAATGAGATATTTTAGTTTTTACCAAGTACCTTGTCATTTGACTCTCTAGGTTGGGTACAATTCTTTGAAAATTGGAAAAGGGAGGTACGAGCTTGGGGCATGTAGCTACACAATATTTATGTAATGTATTAGGTGGGGGTGGGTCTTTGAGAATTTGACACTTGCCAGTTTTACATGTGTATATTTGGGGTGATACCCAATGAAAGTTTGAAAAAAAATTCTAGTGTTCACCCCCACTTTAGTAAGAACCCTCCCCATCTTATGCCTTGTGATCTATAGGTATGTAAAGCCCAAGGCTTTAAGCTTTATTGGAATAAGAATTTGTTAAAAGAGGTGATTATTCAAGCAATTGCAAGAGTACATTCACAATGAAGAAGGCCCGAAATTATGGATTGTTAAAGCTCTGGGATATGCTGATATTTGATTTAGTAAAAGTTTTAGACTACACCAAACATGATATTCATGACTAATCTAATAACTACAATAAAATCCAGAACTAATTTTTTTTTAAAATGGCATAAATGAGAAGTCATATTCAACTATGGTAAAAAAAAAAAAACCAATTACAAAAATCATGTTTTGACATAATGATGTTAAAAAACATGGCGATTATCTGAGAGGGCAATTAGAAAATTTTCCATAAAATGGCAACAAGGCCATGAACATATTTTGTGATTATTTTGCACCTGTAGCCATTATTGGCTTGCAACACCATAGCTACAAGCAACAAAACCCACGTGAAACAACAACAAACATATCATGGCCAACATGATTCGACTACTTTTGTGGAGGTGTCTTTTAAAGCCTTGTATGGTGCATGAAAATGCAAAACCCAACAAAAAAAATTTCTCGACATCTCTTTTCTTATTTGCAAGGTGCAACAAGTGTTGGGGTTGTGGTGCTCTCATCAACACTTTTTTCTTTTTCTTGACGACACTACATTGTGGTTGCAAAGTGCTTTACAACACCTCTTGTTGAAGAGGCTCTTAAGTCTATACAATACATAGTGTTTGTTCCCAATAATTTAGTCCCGTGTTTAAAGCCAATGGGTGGGAGGGGGGATTATTTTAAAGAAAATAACACACAAGTCCACTTATTATTATATTTCTTCATGGCCGATGGGATGTCTATCATTCAAATCGGAGGGACGGACGGACGGACTGACTTTAGTCTAAGAAGTAGGCTACTACAAGTCCTCCTTCGGTCAAACAAAAATCGACAAATTTTGGAGACCTGGCTAATGTCGGACGACATGGTCTCTCAATGCCGGGGACGTAAATCATACCACTTAGAGGCCTCTCTGCACTCCCCATTTTATTAATATTAATAATATTATTATTATTATTTTCATCTAGGAAGTGAGGAGTTGTGTAAGAGTTTATAGAATGAAGAATTATTTTAAAGAAAATCCTTTTAGTGTTCTTCCATTAGGATTACTTGTTCAATAGGAAAAGAGAGGAAAAAAAAAACCCTTTTGCAAAAAAGAAAAAGCATCATATTTCTCATTTTCAAAAGAAGCCGACCGCAAGCACAAAGTCATGGATTGTGTCACCTGGACCCTCTCAAAAAGCCCCCCAATGATCACCATTTATTCCGGGAAATCATGAAGAAAGAACAAGTCCGAACAAGTCCGAATTCTTACAAGTAAAGGTAACATAGAATAATGCCTAGAACACTTGAATTTTTTTTCCCATATCGTTTTGTTGGAGATACTAAGGGTATTGATTCTTAGTTGCATGAATTAGTTGAGGGTGTGTCCTAATTGCTTTCTTTTTTTTTGGTGTGATAATGGGCCTCTTTGATTGGCCCAACCCAAAAAAAAACACAAAACAAAACAAAAACAGACACACACTATCAAACATTCGCAAAATAGAAGATGATGAAATTGTTCACTTTCAGCGAGCCATATATGTTACAAACAACCTCTATTATTCAATCCTCTTCGTAAACAACCAAAGTTGAATTAATTAATTAAATTTTTTTTACCATGGTACCCCCCCTCTTTTAGAGTTGTTTTTTTCTAACAACCCCTTTTGTAGAAAACCAAGAACAAAAGGCCCAAAAAAAAAAAAAAAAAAAAAAAAAAAAATTTAAACCTTAAAAAAAATAACCTTATTAAACACAAAATTTAAAATAAAAATACAAAACAAACATATACATCATTATTATAAGTTTCATTTTTTTTATTTTTTACTCTTTATTTGGTTTCTTCATTTTTGTAA
>Ga0116231_10002317_pt1 | contig 39780 bp, 22 predicted proteins | sample S1TSphgellanicum_2_FD_89695 | JGI IMG/M metagenome (GOLD analysis project Ga0116231, IMG submission 89695) | Host-associated microbial communities from peat moss isolated from Minnesota, USA - S1T2_Fd - Sphagnum magellanicum MG | ecosystem: Host-associated > Plants > Peat moss > Unclassified...
CCCCCCACCCGTCTGTTGTTTTTTCTTTTCCCCCTCAACCTCTTTTTTGTGAAGAAAGAAGAAAAAAAAAGAAAGGAGGGGGGGGGGGGGGAGGGGAGGGGGGGGGGGGGGGGGGGGGGGGCAATGACTCTCTAGTCCTAGTTGCAATGGAAGTGGGGACAATAAATAAAGCCCAAGTCTCAATAGCACAATTAATTAGATTCCTCCCATTCATGTGAATTTATCCTCAAATTTGGGGGAATGTTTTTCAAGGTGAAGAAATCACCAGAAGAGCCCAGTCAACATGTCTCCCAGTGATTTTGTTTTTGTGGTGAATTTTGGCCATTTTTTTCCGAAGCCAACAATATTTTGAGAAGAAAAAAATACTCGGTCAAAAATCCTCATTTTGTCTCAAAAGACTTGTCAAAAAAAAAGAAATTTTAATTTTAAAAATCACCAAAAAATTGTCACAAAATTTCCTCTTAAAATATGAAAGGGAGCTTAAAATTTTTCTACTTTTATATTTTGAATATTGCCAAATTTGACAAAATGGACTTACTACTTATGGATGATGATTGCTTGCTTGCTTGCTTGCTCCTCCTTTTGCCAAACTCCGCCTTCGATACAAAGTGATATGGTTTTTTCGAAGATGATAAAAAGTTAAAAAACCTTAGCTATTGACAAATACGTGAAGTAAAACTTTGTGGTTTCAACCCATTTCATTGTAAAATATGCAAGGTTATTTTTTATCCTAGTTTCACATTAATGTAAAATGTGCCAGAGACCCAAGAGTTAGTTAGTGACCCCGTCGTGATAATAATAATATTCAGATGGCATTTTTTTGGAGTTGTGAGCAAATGTATTATGTAAGTCTGCCAGGCCAAAGTACAATTAATTGGTAATAATAATAATAATAATAATAATAAATTCCAAGGAGGTGGTCAAGGAGGGGAATCTCAGGGGATGGGCTTGCAAGGCTTGGGGTGCACCTCATTTCTTAGTACTACCACCAAGTTTCAGCATGTTACTATGGGTAATTGCTGCTTTTGAAATGGTACCCATTTCCTTAGGTTGCAAGGAGAACACTTATCATCATCGACATAAGATGACCAAACCAAATTGTCAAGTTCGAATGTATCATCATCATTTTGTCGAATTGTCAACATTTGTGCTAAGTGGTACGTATTATTAATCTTTGGTGCCAAGGGAAATGATGTTGAGTATGGCATTATGCACCCTCCCATCCCCTCCCCCTACCGCCATTTGAACATGGAAGTAATAGCCATGGATGAGAGCCTAATGGACTTTGGAAAAACAATTTATGGTTATTTATTGCTTCCATCTCATGAGCATTATATTCTCATTGTCAAAAAAAAACTTTGTTCTATTAAATATGCTTTTTAAAAAATAGAATATTCAATTTTCAAGAATCGCATTTATGTGTCACATAGTGTGTATTGGGATAGAATGGCGGTAACATTATCATTTGCAATACAAGAATGATAACACATAACATGTGACCAAAATATATGTATAGATAGAAATTGTCTTCATATGTTATGTTATCATTCAATAACGTAAAAGTGATTCATACACAATCATGTGCATGCAATCCCTTTGGGGTTGAAGAAGCATGATCTTTCTTTGGGATGGGTATATTGCACATGAGTTTGAGTAGGTTACATGTGTCACAAATGAAGACCACCCACTATAGTTAGGGAGGTTAAAGTGATCATAAAAGACTAGTAGAGAATTGTGGTAGTGTAAGTGAAGGGTGCTTATTGAAAAAAATGAGAAACCTTATTTGTAAGGTGCTTCGTCTCCTTCTCAAATGAATCACAGATGTTTAAAATTTTACCAGATCTTTTTTATGTTGGGTAAGGACCTCAAAAAAGGGGCCATTCTGAGAAGTTCCCGCTTAGTTGTCATCAAAGTTCCCAATGGGTTGTCAACATGTTCCCTAAGTTCACAATATACTACCAAAAAAGAGGATTGAATCATACCCAATTGAAGGCTTTAATCTCCATATACCTGAAACCATTGTAAAGCCTTGTAATAATTCCACATACCCGTAAATTATATCAATTCCCATCACACCCTAAATAAGTGAGTCAGTCACACCAAAAAAAAAAAAACATCCCACAAAATTCCACCCCCTCAACATTATTAGTTTATGTGTGGAACCAGAACCAAGACAATTTTAATTTTCTTTTTTTTTTAAAATCATAATATGTGCCACAACTTAGCATCAAAACTAATAATCTTAGCGGAATGTAATGACAGGACAAACAACACATATTGTGTACATTGTAATGGATGAAAGCACAAAGTATGCATAACAGATATGTCATGAGCCATGAGCTGAAACAGTGTGTGAGAAAAATTCTCATTTTCTCTTGTGCAATATGTTAGTAGAACTGAAGTGGGAGGTTTAGGGTTTAGGGTTTAGGGTTTAGGTTTAAACCCTAAACCCTAAACCCTTAAACAACAACAACAACCCACACCACCTGCAGCAATCAACCCTTCATGCAATCAAACCCAGTTAGTTAGTTTCGGTGCTCCACATTGACTAGATCGAGGCATGTAGTGAGAGGTTCATATTGGAAGACAAGACATTATTGGTCTGCTGCAAACTAGGTATGGCCCTCCTTTCCATTGTCTCGTGTGACAAAAGAATAGTTTTAGAGCCATAGTTGCTTGACATAGCCATAGTTAATTGTGGGGAACAAGTGAGTTTGTCGCATAAATGCTTTTATTACAAAATGTGGGTGCAGTTCACTAGTCTCTGTTCCCATCCCGTCTAAAACATGTTCATTGCAACCAGTGAATTCATTTAAAAGTCCTCGTTCCTAACCCCTCTAAATCGTGTTTATTGCAACCAGTGAATTCACTCAAAATCAAATTCCAGTGGAAAAATCACTTGACCAACAGGAACATCTTTTGTTGTACCTTCAAATGACATACATAAAGGATGATAAGTATTCAGCATACTAGTAAAATCCTTGGTTTTTATTTATCTAGCCTGACAAAATGTACAAGCTTTTGGTTCCAAAGCTTTTCAATGGTGATCACTAAACTTTGACAACTTAGACTTTGATTATTGGGTTATTTGCATTGCATGATAATCCTATATGTAGTGGCCTCTGCAGTGGTGCACCCATTTTGCCGAGCTTTAGGTTTGTCAAATTGAAGTTGCCTCTCTTTCCATAGTTAAAAAAATCTTACATATTTCATTTTGTTTGAGGGTGGTTTCTCTTGAGAAACTACCCATGAAAAATTACTTGCTTATTATTGCTTTTTTGTTTGAAGGTCCAAAAAACCCTACTTCACTTATTGCTTTTGTTTGAAGGTGGTTTTTCTTTAAGAACAAAAGAAAAAAAAACCCTACTTCACATATTTCTTTTGTTTGAAGGTGATTCTCTTGAGAAACAATAAAAAAGAACCCCACTTCACATATTTCTTTTGTTTTGAAGGTGATTGATTCTCTTGAGAAAGAGTCCCTACTTCACATATTACTTTTGTTTGAAGGTGATGCTCATGACAAACAATGGCAAAAGCCCAACTTTCCATATTACGTTTGTTTGAAGGGGGTTCTCTTCACAAACAACCAAAAAATCAGTGTTGGGTGAGTTTAGGGTTTAGGGTTGAACATGTGGATTGATTTTTTAAAAATTGATTTATTAATTATTTAGAACTTGTCAAGGCACTAACTACAATAGGCAAAAATTCTGGTATAATTGGAACTTGGAGGAATGTTTTTTGAAGGCTTCTTTCTTGTCTGTCCCTTTTGATCCACTTTTTACTTATTGAAACCCCCCACCCCAAAACCTTAAAGTCAGAAGAATCGAAGACAACAACGAACTACATTTAAAGTTCAATTCATTCAAAGAGACCGACCAACTTATGAACAACAACATCATCCAGGGAATTCATTCATTTACATTTATGTGATGCGTAGTTTGAAGCTTCAAAGGAGGAGCTAAATTCAAGACCGATATTGTTCTTGCCAGTTCTTAATGATAATATTCTTAGTGCAATGATAGTAGTAGCCTAGGATATGAGGTCTTGAGGTGAAAATGTTGAATGAAAATTTTAATGTACACAAACAACATCTTCTTTGACCTTCATCATATCTCTCTCTTCTTAAGTTCTCATTCCTGGATGGCTTTTTTAATTCAAAGTGTGACGAGTAATCGAAACTGGTATATATATGAGGGATTTTTTTTTGGGAATCCTTTGTATGGTCCTCCTCGTCCATGGACCATTCCAAAGACAAGTTCAGAAATAGCTATCTCATTTTCAAGCTTAACTATTTCATTTTCTTTCTTAATAACTGTTTTCTTTTCCTATGAACTTTTTTTTAAATAATTATTTTTCACCTTTTTTTTAAATAACTTACTTCCATTTTATAACTATCTCACTCTCTTTCCAAATCCAGCAACATGGATATAAAAAATAAAAATTAACATGTGTCTTTTCATGTTCAAATATATATTAATTTAAACTAAAATTTAACATTTACATAAATAATGATGAATTATTGAAAAGCGCATGAAAACACAAGTAGACACAACCCAAAGAAAAAGGGCTGCTTGAGAGCTGCTGAAAACACCATATGTTATCATATTCAAGTGTCAAGGTAGGAAAAGTTCGGTTGTGTAATGATGCCATATATTCAAAGGAACTACACTCTACCACCATATTTGATTTTTGAATGGTTAGAGTCGTTGGATCAGTTCGATCGGACAGTCCAGGTTCTAGGTGATGGAGTTGGCCAGTTACTGGTCACCTGTCAAGAACTGGTTACCATCATGGTTAGGTGCTAGGGCTAAGAAGGGCCCTCAACATCGGATACAGCTGGCCTCCTCTCAATGAACCGGAACATGACACATCATCAAGAATGTTCTGAGGATCAGCATGCCACGTGTCATAAAGCACCCGCTGAAAATTTCTAGTATTGTTGAATCTGGATGGCACCTTATTCAGGGGAATTTCTGGAGTGGCGTTTTGGAAAGAATTTCTTTCTTTTCCCCAAATGTCTAACAAATAATTTTCAGTTATCCATCACAAACTTGCCTTTTCAATGAAGTTATCCGTAAAGTCGCCCTCTCTTTCACCCCCTATCCCCTCTGCTTTCACCCCTTATCCCCTTTTTCAGTGGTAGTATCTGCAAAGCAAGGAAATTTTATTAAATTTCAGTATGAAATGCTGAAACTCAGCACTTAATGCACAAGGTTCGAGAGTAATTATACTAGTTGTACAGGTAGGAGCAGGGAAAATGTATGTAGCAGCAGCGGTGGAGGCGCTCAGGAAAAAGGAAATAGGGGATGAAACTCAGTTTACCACCAAAATGGCTGGAAAAACTAGTTTGGGTCCCGGTTATTTTGTTTTGTAAAATTTCATTCCCAGTTAGGCATTTGATGCCTTAGCATGCCGAAACTGGCCGTTCTCACCCCCCCCCCCAAATCGCCTGACTTTACGGATAACTTTAATGCATTTTATATTTTTTCAACATTTTAATAATGTGTTCAAAATTAAGTATTAATACAAACATTGATATGATGTTATGATGACATTGTAACCTAATGCTTTCATCCAAACATAAATAATTATGTTACAATGCAGAAAAGGAGCAACATTTTGTGTAACATCACAAATACAAAAAGAAAGGGGTAAGTTTGTGATGAGTTACAATGAAAAAACTAAATTTTAATTTCATGCCAATACTTTATGTTGGGTAAGTAAGGGCACCCTCCTAACACTATCGGATCAGGGCAGCATTCTCAAAACAAACAAGCAAGCACTCATTGGCTTTGCTCTAACTTTTATTTTAGGAATGCCTCGCTCCTCAGCCCATGACCCTTCAAAAGTTCAATTCCAGGGATGGTCGCATATCCACAACATGGGGTCGACCTTGAAGTTGATAATAACGGGATATGTTGAAGAAGAGAATTGGTTATGTTGTTCCCAATTAACATTGACTCTTTTTTTAATCTCATCTTATTCTTAACTTTTATCCCATGATGTTCTTCCATTTTATCCCATATGATTTGCCAAATTCATAAGTTTTACAGAGAGGCAGGCAGTCTCTCATATATGAGGTCAGATTGTAATAGACTTTTCTGTACTTTTCCTTCTGTAAGAGAGAGAGAGAGAGCCCACACACACACACACACAGAGGAAGAGAGTTCTTACACAAATTTTCAAATCATGCCTTGTATTTGATTGACATCATTAAGCTTTTCCCCTTTACAGCTGCTGTAGTAGGCTAGTTAGTACCCCCTCTGGATCAACTGCAAATGGGTGTCTGGAGCAGCCCCTTCTTTTAAAAAAATTACTGGCAAAAAACCAAAAAGTCAAATTAAAAATTAGAAATTTTTACAAAGATGAAGTGATTTTTGGTGATTTTCAATTTCAGAATTTGAAATTCCAGCAGAAAATTAAGGAAAATCAATACATTTCTAGCTATACATGGTTCAAGTAGGTAGGTAGCCAAAAAAACCATAGAAGAAAAGAATGTTTAAAGAATTTGTTGTGTTTCACATCTGGTTTATAGCCAAAATATTTTTTGGGGTAAATCTTCCTACGGATGATGGCCATTTTGGCAACATCACAAAATTGACTAGTGGGGGAAAAAAAAAAAAAACACTTGCTCAATATTCAATGGGTCAAATGATATAGTAAATTGTTAAATATCAGTGTTGGGTGGTTCTTTGATTCTGTTAGTAACTTCTGGGATTCTGAACATTTTCAGAATATAATAATAATAGTAAAAATGATAATAATAATAATAATAATAATAACTCTAGGGTTTTAGGTTTTGCACTTCAAAAGTTTAGGGACTTCCTGAAAGCATGAAGAAATGTTAAGGAGGGCTTCATATATTTTAGGGAGTAAACATTGTAAACATGAGAATGAAAGTCATCTAACCGATTACAAGTTCCAGTCATCCATCCAACCAGTTTTTGTGTCTTACTTATTCTGGTACTCTTTTTGGTTTTCTTAAGTGGAATAACACATGATCATCTCTGCTGGTTCCACTTTGGTTTTTTTTTAAGACCCACTTGTGATGTGAATCTACGGTGGGGAACACCAGTTATGCACTGGAACTTGGACCCATAACCCTTATTACCACATGATGGAACCATGTCTCAATCTAACCAGGGTCAATACATTCCTAGGTCGGTGTACCATGGAAGGATGGAATGCATCCTTCCGTAGTACACTTGTCCTCTAAGCGACTATGAATATTGAAATGGGTTGTTACTTGGTCCTCTAAATGGAATTGAGTGCGCGTTGTTCCGAACATTCTACAAGCATAACAAGATTGACAACTCAAATGTAGACTCTAACAAAAACAAAGTAGTCATCGATGGTGGTTAGGGTTTTAAATGCGGATTAGAATGTTAAATCCTTCATTAGTACCTGGTGTTTTCCCTAAGAGAGTTTGTACCCGTGTTGCCAGGTTATTGTTTTTTTCAATTCATTCCCAACATCAAATTGTAACGATTAACAACCAACCATGAAGTTAGAATGGGTTCCCACAATGTTTGTCGATTGGAGCTTCTAGCATTTAACCTTGATCTGTATGCAAATGCAAAAACTAAGCTCTTAGTCCATCTTCCAAATTGTGCATAGTTTGGTACTTCCATAGCAATCAAGTTAGACAAGAGGTGTATCACCATTCAAATGTAAGCAATACTAAAACCTTTCAAGAATGCAAATCCCCCCCCAACCCACCCACCCTTAAAGGGTTTTGTTTCTGAAAAAACTATCATGCATCAAGGATACCCACTAAGTAGGTTTCTTATGTCATCACTTGAATGGCCTCTATTTCCCCCAACCCTAATGTCTGAATTGAAGAAAACAATGTTATTGATTCTCACCTTTGCTTCTACATGTTTTATATACTAAGCTTAGACATTCTTGATTTTGCATCATATTCTTAAGCTTCTCCTTTATTATTGGTGTTACAACATTAAGGCCTAATTTACAATTTCCAAACACGACATAAGATAAATCCAAAAGATTTTATTAAGGTCCCAACACTATTTAACAATTAACAACCAAGATTATTAAGAAATTCACACTTTGCACATCAAAGATATTCTTGCATCTCATCAAAGAGCTTCATCATGAAATTTAGGTTTTCACCTAATTGCCCAACACATGTTTTCACCTTCTTAACAATTCCTCCAAAGTTTGCAAACCACACATCTTCCACCTCCATCACCAATCACGCCATAAACTCAACTTCATCTGCTTCACCCTAACAACTTTCTAAGAGTATCAACAACATCTGCAAGACAACTAACACACACAAGCAAACAATAAACATGCATTGCAACATTTCTTTGTGTGACATTACAACATTATGCAACACTTCAAAATGAGACAATTGGGAGCAAACTTTCATAATGCCCCACTCTTTGAACCTTATGGGATATCACCTTGGATTCTTGCCCTTTTTTTTTGAACAATAGTGATTACGTAAACCTTTGCAACCAACATGTAAACACATTCAACTTATAAGGCATGCACTCTCACATTCCTTTTGCAATCCCCAAAATCAAATTTGAATGTCTACCTTATTTCACAAAAAAAGATTATATTTTATTCATTCAATAAAAACAAAATAGATTCACATTAATTCCCATATTAGCTCTAAACATAACTTTCAAATTTCATTAAACATAAACCCCTTCAATAAAAACAATCCAACCCCAAAACTTTGTAGACTCTTAATTTCTCATTGTTTCCCTAGAACACAGATTGAAAATCCAAACTACATAAATATTCACTTTGTTTTCAAAATTTTAGCAAAATCCAAGACCAAAGTGGTTTTGAAACCTAAAGCTTACAATCATCATTTCCCATTGTTCAAATTTTTTTTAAAAACATTACATCATGGTTGACTAAGGACATAATGAAAAAAATTGAGGGAATTAATCCTTGCACAATAGAAAAATAAAAGATGCCACCTTTTCAAACCTACAAACAAAACTAGAATAGAAACCAATATCATTCCAATTGATCAACATTAAAATACCTAGGAACATCCAAATAATATCATTTTCATGAATGATACTTTTTTTTTTCATTAAAAATCATCAATGAACTACCCTTTCCATGGGTAATCTACCTTTGCATCAACTAAACAATCTTTCATAAGCATGACAAGTTTGTTTAAATTTTCAATTCACAACCTACAATGCTATAAGCTTGTTAACATTTTAGTTATATTGAAAATTCATTCAATTTCAATTTAGGACCAAGAATCCCAAGAATTTTCCAAGCAACAAAAAATAAATTTAGAAATCATATTTCATGGAATTTTCATCAAGTTATAGACAATAAACAATCTTTAGGCTTCACATGCAAATGGTGGAATGAAAACATTTCATTTTTCAACAACCCTTGCAAAGTAGTCTCATTTGAGGTCATTGCCCCAAATATGGATTTTTCATCATCAACCATTAATGGTTCAATAAAGCCAATAGTGCTCAAATTTTGGAATTGAAAAATTGCCACTAGTAATGGCATCAAAGTTCTATTATTAGACTCTACCACCATTTGTATCATTTTTTCCCTTCCAATAATTCCTTTCACCACATCAAAAGACTTGAAGTTCACAAATCTAACATTAATGTGAACATGTTGTGAACCTTGTTAGATGCAAATGATAAAAAAAGGGCAAGGACTACCAAGACTTTTACCATCATACATGCATGTGCAATGCTTGTAATTATGACTCAAAGTCCCCTTTCACAAGGTTGATGGAATGGGTTTTTATGACGTGCCCCCAAGTTCCGTGTTAGACCCAAAAAGGGTCCAACTATGTTAAAGAGCGGAAATAGTTGGAACTTGGTGTCACTCCCAGCTTCCAGCACTAAAAGGGGGGTGAGAGGGGTGTGCTGAAAGCTTCGAGATTAGACTAGGACGAGGGACAAACTACTTAGTTATTCGGTCCTGTATCCAAATCCAACCAACAAGTTGGTTAGAATTCATTTTGCACACTTTTGGTGTTGGGACAAGTCACGGGCAACCTTGGGCTCACTTGATTCACCACGGCCCGGACTCGGGGAAGCCACCACCTTCCCCCATATAGTATTCTCTGCATCTCACCGCCGCACTTGTATCTGAATGGCATTTTTTCCCGGGACTCCCAAAGTGGAATCCCGAAATTGTCCCAGTTTGGACTCCCGGGACTTTGGGCGTTCATAACTTCTCGCCCCGACTTCGGATTGGGACGAGGTCTCAAGAAAAGTTGCAGCTCTCCTTGAAAGCTTTCCAATGGTGTGTCGCATTTCACCTGCACGCACCGAGATCAGGTCGATTCCCAACTTTTAGTGGTCGCGAATCAAATTGCCAATTTGACTCCCGGCCTTTCTTTCGACCATAATGCATGCTACAAATGTCCAAATGGCTCATGCTATAGATGTCCAAATGGCTCATGCAAGGCCATTTTGGATATCTACACTTCAAAACCTTTCCAACGGTATAAAGAACATCTCAATGCAAGGTGTTTTGACCCCTGCAATCACGTTCTGAGTTTTCGAAAGTCTCGGAGGACTCCCAAGTCCCATTTTCGAGAGTGTGAGTGGCGACCTCACATTTCCCTCAAAGTGGGGTTGCGACATTTTAATTGTTCAATCTCATTTTCATTTTGCTCTGGATACATTTATTGAGAACACAATATTTAGAGCATCAAAAAGTAACCCATAACCTTGGTTATAATCAAAGATATATTATTTTACAATAGGAAACATAGTTTTAATAATCATTTTGCAAACCACCCATATTTTTGCATGCAATTGATGGCCTTGTAATCCTAGAGTTTTTTACCTCCCATAACAAACTTGGTTGATGGTGTCTCAATATTCCAAAAGCTTTTGGAACAAAATCACTTTGTTACTAAACCACATCTTCACCAAGGTTTTTCAATTTCCAATGATGGACCCTTGTGCACATCAAATCATGTGTTATTCTATTCATTTCATCCTTTGCCAAATTTCTTAATCCATGTATTCTTATTTTTTACAAGGCAAATTGTGTGGGTTTCAAATTGACCTCCCAAAAACCAACACAAATATTTGTATGATTGTAATCATATTGGCATGCTTTGTTAAAAACATGGCTAAACACAACCATTGCCAAGGAACTACAAGTGCTAGAAGAACATACCTAACCATAGAATTGAGAGTTCATGCAAGAGTGGATAGATTACCACCTTCATCCTTCACATAAACAATCAATTGTCTAAAAGAATCTAAGATGACAATAGATCCTTAACCTATGCTACCATTGCAACTCTAGTTGTATTAGTAGCTTCAAAAAATCTCGTTATCACATGATAAGGTATCCATTATGATTATGAGTTGATGTAATTAATTATCTAAGAAGAAATGTGTCATGTCCAAATTTGGACATTCACAAATCAAAAAAAGTTGTTGTAACACAAGAATCTAAAGTTGGCATCACATTTTTTTTTATGGAACTGGCTACCAATGAACGGATAACATGTTAAACCATTTACTTTTGGTTTGGAAATACAATTTGGGGATTTTGACACATGATTAAGCACCTCAAGGTGTAGTCACACAAACAGGAGTCGTAGTAAATGTAATGTTTGTTTAATTTTTCATGTTTAGAAATAGTGATTTAATTTGGTGTTGAAAGTATAAGATTTTTTTATTAAAATTCTTAATGTCATTGAAATATGTGAATTAATTTGAAAAAAATCAAATGAATAAAAAGTTCTCAAAAACATTCATTAAACACTATAATGGTTGCTTTTAAGCATAAAAATGACTTTTAAATGGGTTTCAAAAAAATTTGAAATTGAAATATTTCTTGAAATCTTTCACATAAACCTTGACATAATAATATTTCAAAAATTCCAAATTTTAAAATATTTTTGTGAAAATATTCCAAAAAATATTCCCCCAAAAATAGTCCCTTAAGTAGGTAGGTGTGACTTGTGTTATCCTATTAGCACCCCTCAATTGTTGGCTCTTCACAATTGAAATATGCATGTAGGCTTTCACAACAAAAAAAACATCAAATTCTCCATAAATTTCTATTGCCCCACATCTTCCTTCTTGTAAGTAATACTACTTGCAAAATGATATATGATGGCCCCATAACCAACTCCAAATCTCTTCTTGGACTTTCCATAACATCATTCTTTTGCAGCAAGATTTAAATTGATACTCTTCCACCTTGCTTGAACATCTGTATGCTCAAATGTCACATGCTTTTTCATAGAAATAATCCCACATTGTTGGTTATATGCAATCACACCTTTCCTCTTCTTTATAGTATTACTAAAATTATGTGTCTAGGAGACAAAGTGGCAAATCACAAAATGCATGGTTTGAATAGTAGTAGTAGAGAATTTACTACAATCATTGACCACAAAAAATACCAAGAAAGAGATCCTATCGTGAGAGATTCAAAACATTTGATTCAACGTCAATTGTGCCTTTAATAACTCTCATGTAACCATTGCTTCCAAATTTCTAGTGCCTAGGGCTACAATGCTTTCAAAATTTGTAGTGGGTGCATTGGATGTTAAAATTGAACCAGCCATTGGCCCTACATCTTCATCCAACCCCAATGCCAAAATCATCAACAACATCCTCATCAAAATCTTGTATCACATTTGCATGTCTATTAAATGCTTTAGTGTCTATTGTTTACGACATAAAAACATGCGTACAAAAAAATTAGTTTTTATTACAGAAAATTAATATGTTGCACTAAAATATAGCCGATAGAATATTAAGTGAAAAAATCATATTTAACACTGGGTGTTGGTGAAGCTCCAGTAATTTATTTTTATTTTTTTCCCAATTTTCTAATGTTGTTTGTGTAAGTGGCGATTGTCCATAAGTATAATTTAGCCAAAATTGACAATATTATTCAAAATATGACAATATAAAATCTTAAGTACCCTTTCATTATTGTGCTCCAGGTTATGAGAAGAATATATGTAATTTTCATGTGTACTTTATGGCACAATATAATATTATTATATATGCATAACTTATACAACACTTTGGATGTTTGAGAGCAATGTACAAAATTGATCAATTCGTACGTACGATGGCTAGCGGCACAATATAATTTATATATATACCACTAGTTGTTGGAGAAGCTTTGGTGATTAAAAAGTACATGATCTTAGGGTTAGGGTTTTAGGGTTTTTGTCTGTACTACCGCACAATATTTGTCCACAATTGTATAACACTGAAACCCTTTTTGAAAACAATTGTATAAATCGTCTGTTCTCATGTACAATAATAATATTATGCTACAATAATATTATGTTTGAGAGTTATTATATATGACAATGTGTATTGCTGAAGCTTTCAGTGCAGTTGTCTACTTTTGTGATGTTGCTCAAGTGGCACTCGTCCATAAAGTATATTTAGCCAAATTTGGCGATATTCAAACTTGTGAAAGAAGAAAATCTTAAGCGCCCTTTCATATGCTTGTAGGCCCATTGTGTAGAGTTACATTGGATGGTCAACTTTGATCATTAGTTTCTTTCTCATCTCAACTTGGTTTTACATTTTCATCTAATCACAAAAAGAGTTTTTATTATTATTATTTTTTAAAAATTTAATTATTATTTTTTGGGTACCAAAAAATTTGTGTTATAAAATTTTTGGGAAAATTTTCCCAATTTATTTTGAATCACATGAACAATTTTATTTTTTGTAAAAGAAAAAGACAAAATTTTGTCGGAAAGAAAAACACACACGGGTTATGTTATGATTGATGCTCTGATGATCCATTTGGACAAATAAAATGAGAGTTTGCAGATGTACAGAACTGAATCCAGCTATCATCCAGATGTGAAGTACAAATCTTTAATCAACCTTGAACCTTTGGTTGTCTCTAATTTTACCGCTAGCGGAGGATAATTGGTAGGAGGGGATGGATGAAACCAATCTCCAAGCATTTGGGGAACACAATAAAGTTATCCGTAGTAAAGTCTTCCCTTATTTCATACCTAGTTTGGTCCTAACATTTCGATTTCATGCCCAGTTTTAAATTATTTGTAGCATCACAATGGAAAAATTAGTAAGGTGACAAAAAAGTTCACAATATATTTATATCATGAGTTTGGTCATTAAGGACGGTGAGATTAGGAAAAATAGTTTAAAAATACATTGCATTTAAATGGAGGAAAAAAAGCTAAGTTGAAACTCAAATTACACTTAATTTTGTGATAATATGAGTTTTATTTTTTTATCTTTTTATTTTTTTAGCCTAATTGTTTTCAATATTGTTGCCCTTATTACTACCATAATGATTTTGAATCATGTGCATTAGATAATATCATGGGACTAAGTTTCACCCCTATCAATAAAATTCCTTCACTTTACAAATATCAAGGTTTTGAAGTTGAAAGAAGAGGGTAGTGGATGAAAGGAAGACCCCAAGGCAAAATCACTTCATGGATTTCTCTAATATCTATGGATGAAAACTGAAAATTTGGGGACTAGTCTAGGAACTTGGGGACCTCAAAACTTTTTTTTGTGGATTTGGACTGCCCCAAAAAAATGGAAAACTTGTTAAGACATGCCATTTTAGATGACACCATTTAATACAAAATTAACAATGTTATGGCATCATTTATTTGATAGATGAATATATGATATTATTTTTTAAAGAATTAATTAATCAACCACATTCATAATTTTCAGAGTTGAAAATCATCTATTCATTATTGAAAACATTGTGAAAGGATTTTTTTGTACGCCCAAACTATTCTTGTCATTAATGAGGCGACATTTTCATACACATGATAATGTGTGTTCAAAAATACCAATCCCCCAATGTTTTTCTTTGTAAATTTTGTGACATAACCATATTTGTAGTGATCATCCATAGGAAGATGTAACCAAATTTGCCTATAAATGAGATATAAATTATTTAAAACAAACATATTTTTATATAACACTTAAGCAATCAAAATACAACCCATATACAGTTAGCATATTGCAATTTAAAACATGGCCTCCAAATACATTAGGAAATTGTACAGGTCTTTATGTGATAAGTAAAGTCCTTGAGGTTGTTAACTTTATTGATCTATATACAATTATCAATATCAAGTAAGGACCTTGGTATTCTTGACACAATTTATTGTTTTTATCAACTACCATTTGACATTAGAATCAAATGTATCAAAGATTACATATATCACAATTACACTTATTAATTTTTTTACAAATCAATCTTATATATATATATATATTTCATACTTGTTCGAATGAAAATTCAATTGAGAAGGTTTTTTTAAACACATATATAATGAATAAATGTACAAAATTCCAAGGTATTTGAAGGAAGAGCATAGTTGAATTTTTTGTTTAATACCAATAAGGAAAAAAAACATTTCATGAGAAAGATATACTTTGGCAAGTTGCAACCTTTTGTTTATGAAGAATAATATGAAAAATATTCCTAGCCTATTAAAATGTTTTTTAAAAATCTTATAATTAATAATAAATTAAATTGATATTAATATGAATATTATATATGAATATATGATATATATCATACATTGGGTGCAATCACAATCTAACAAGCCAAAAATAGTGCCAAATTGCAAAGAAAAATAGTCAAAATTGGATAAATATTTATGTTGTGCCATTTAAAGCATTTTAAATCATGGCAAGTTTTTATTTTTTCATTTATATGAATTTTAAGGAATTTAAATCAAAAATCCATTTGATAAAGTTTTTAATTTAAATTTTGATTTAAAAACTCTGAAAGTGAACACCTATGGTGTTAGACAAGAGTTAATTATGCAAAGGATTATCAAAAGGACTCATATAATAAAACACATTTGATGGGAGAAAATCTAAAGGATAATACCCTATTAGGCACATTGAAAAAACATTCATACCCTAAAATATGTATAGTTTTAAAACTTTAAAAAATTTAAAGAACTTTCCAAAATTGATTTAGAATTTTAGAACTTTGAAAGTCCTTTACCACAAATAAATGAGGTGTAATCTACATGATATGTTAAGAAAAGTTATAGCTTACTATAAAAAAACATAAATTAAAAAAAAAAATTGTTATGATTTGAAATTGTTATCACTCTTATAAACATAATATTGAATTTATAAGGAATTAGGATATTTTCAAAAATCCATATTTATTCAAAAATGATTATAAAAAAACATGTAATTCTTTTCTATAGTAATCATGTTGGCTCATTGTATTTCGTTTGCATCAACATTGTAAACATTTAAGATACATACATTTAATAATTTTATACATAATCACAATGCAAAATATAAAATATAAAATAATATTAACCAAAATTAAAATAATTATTTGAATAATACAAAAATTTGACCTTAGTGGATTACCTTTGTGATATGTTAGTGAATTATTTTCATTGAAGGTGAACGTGAACGTGAATGATTCACATTTCACCCAAGGTAAAATTTTACAAGGGGTATGGTTGACCTAGTTCATTTCTAGAGCCCCATAATAAAGTGAATTACACCTACATTTTCTAGTAGTATTTAATGAAATATTTTCAATTAAGGTTATACATAAAGATCGTGGAATGATCTTGGATGTAATGAACATTAAAGTTTCACATTTAGAGCTTCATGTAATGAATTAGGCTAGAAAGTTGCTCCCCAAGATCTTAGTAATGAAACAAGAGATATGAAATGAATTGATGCAAATCTAGGTATGGTGGAAAACTCTAATTTGAGATTGTAAGGAAAAACTTGTTTGATCAAAAAGGTGCATACACCTCGTAATAATGAACATACATATTATAAAACATTGCATGGTTCCCATATAAAAATATTGAAATCGTGATCTAGACTAAAGGTCTAGTTGACAAATTTGTTCACAACAATATATATAACCAAAGAACCACATTTAAAAATCATGTCTACATAAAAGTTGATGATAGATTGAAGTTATTTTTTAGGTTGGAATTGTTGAAACTTTATGTCTTGCTTTTATTAAATTAAATCCTTACAAAATGAAAGTTCATTTATTCATGTGAATTGATACACTTTTGGAACAAGGAATTAGATATCAAATTGCTAACATAAAATGAATGCCCCTATGACATAAATAGGTTAAAATTTCAATGTTTGTTTACGCAAATCCCACATTAACATCTCCAAAAAAACATTATTGGTTCTCATTAATCATTGAACTAGCATTCTAGTGAAAACACCATTTAAATAATTTGATAACCAAATTATGAAATAGAATCACTTTGTTTCCAATAGAGAATGAAAAGATTTATTGATCCTAGAAACAAGAGTCCATGTACACACACAAGGTTCAAGGCACTTGTAATTAACAAGTATTTGGGATAATGTGAAGGATTTACTACCTTACCCTAAGGTCAGTTTTGTCATTAAATAATCCTAAAATTAGTGAAATGAAAATTTGTGAAAATATGAAGTTAAGATGTTGAAAATCATCATAATTATCATAGGCTACACTTTGAATAATTTCATTACTCATATCACAATACTATAGTAGATGGTGCAATAATTTCAAATGTTAAAAATGAATTTAGTTTTTGATTTGTTTTGTCAATGTGGAAACTAACCCTAGGCTATGGTAGTTTAACATTCAATGAGTGTTTATTTCAAAAATTTGGAAATATGGGTAAAAACATTATATTCCAAATTGGAAACAATAGCCAAGAGTTGACTCTAGGGCTCCATATTCAATGGAATTAGAAAATCCCTTTAAAATATGTTAGAGATAATATAATTTTCCATGTCAAAGTTCAAAATAATTATGTATTTCTCACCTTTCAAAAAAAATTATATAAGATAGGTCTTGAAAAACATAAAGCAGAACATTTGGATCATGAACTTTACAAAATGTTACAATTTTGATAAAATATTCTCACAAAGAAAAGATATTTTGTCACTAGAGTGTTATAGACCTTAAAATTGTGTCATGTTCCAAAAGTTCAAAATACATCCTCTAACTCCACTAGAAAAACCAAGTTCATATAATGAATTATGTTCATACTATGAAATCGGAATTTGGATATTGTATAAATTATAAAGTCCACCTTTGATTGAGGATTGATTGTAAATTGGTGTAACTATTTCAAAATTGGAAGGATTAAGATTTAAGTTTTACTTACTTAAGTCCCTTTGTTAAACTTTTTTCATATAAATATATTTGAGTTTTATAAAACAATACTTGTCACACCTAGAAAATGTAGCATTGTAAAAGTCCACTATAATGTGCTATTATGGTACATATTTGGTTATACCTATTGCAATAATTGCTTTTATCTTTAGAATTCTTACCATTTCAAAATGGAGCTAAAGTGATATTTTCCATTGTATTTTTATATCTTTTCACTAAATTTCATGATTATCAATTATTGTTATTTCATTATATACATTATTAAGCTCAATGTTAGTTGAAAGGCATGAATTTCTTGGGTTCACATTAGCACTTGAATGATTATAAGCCAATTGTGAGTTGCCTTCTAAGCAATTAGAGATATTGGAAAGTTCCAATTTAAATCCTACATCAATGAATAATAATGACCTCTTGAATGATTCGACAGTTGATCTCCCCAATTTTAAATCATTTTTTACAACCTTTGATTCTGCCTCCCCTTGCAACATGGCCACCACATGAGCCATGGAAGGTCGTTTATCACCATCATTTAATGAACATAAAAGAGCTATGTTTAGTAGTTGTTGTGCTTGAATAACTTCATCATTGAGTAAATGAAGGCTATGATCAACAATGTTAATCAAATTGCCTTCATTATATAATCTCCAAGCCTACACAAAACACAATTCTTGGTCAAACTTCCATGTATAAAATAATTTGTAGTTTAGGGTTAATATCATATTCCATAAGATTTTTAATGTTTGATATGCAAAAGCAATTCACTTAATCACTCCTTTATTTAATTGCATGTATATGAAAAAAATTCACCAAAATGTTGTATATTATGAAAAACTTTGTCCTTATTGTAATGGATGCATCATACAAGATGAAAAGTTTTAAGGTGGAGAGCTTCACAAGTTCATCAATGTGAACACTATTGTTCCCAAGTCAATGTGAAATGAATTTACTTTTGGCACTAACCTTAGGTTGTTCAATGAAAAATCTATTGCGTTTCAAATACTTCTCCAAATAATGAAAATTTTGAAGTTATTGTAAAATTATGATTGTTAAAATAACTATATACATAAACAAATTTATTTCAATTGACATATGAACACATTTCATATTTTAAAAATTAGTACAAGGTTTTATTTTTTCCACTAGATATGAATCTTCTTTTGGCAAGTTGTTATCTTTATTCTTTCTTCCACTTATAATCTCAAGAGGTAAAACCCCAAAACTATAAACATCAACTTTTATAGTGAGTTGGCTAGTAGTTGCATATTCAAGTACTAAATAACCCTTGCAATAATTAACACATTACAAATGTCAACTTTGTGATGATTTGACACAAATTGAATTTTACATAAATCACAATCTATTTCAAATTCATTATATCATTGCATTTTACAAACTTTATGCCAATATCAAGGGATAATGTTTTTTAGTAAGGAAATGAACAATTATATATATAATAAGACATGCATTGAACAAAATAATAATAATGTTAATTAAAATTTTATGTGATAATTCAATATTCACCTTGTGGGTAGATGCATAGTCCAGTGGCTCATTTTCAATAGTTTTTACACTCCCTACAAGTCCATACAAAATTATGTAAAATGATTCAAATGGACATGGTTGTTACTTTAAAAAATATTATTATTATAACATTTGAATAATACATGTTCAATCCCCTACAAACCTTCCCAAATCTATGTGAAAACTTATATTTAATGTAGCTGAGGTCATTTTTTAATTTGGAAGTCCTAAAAAGAAAACCCACAAAATCAATAAAAATAATGCCCCATCTAAAGTTTTCAAAAAATATGGTTTTGGGACAAAAAAATTGAAAAACAAACAAAATTGCAATTCATATGGACTTATGAAAATATGGTCAAATTTTAACCATTCAAAAGTCCCTAGCTATTAAATGATTAAGGTTTTCAAAGAAAAGATTCTTCATATGAGTTTATCATCGTGTACTACATTGTATATTGAATCCCAATAATAAATTTGGAATGTCATCAATTAATATAATTTTTTAAATTTTGTGACGTTCTAGTCAAATGACTAGTCGATATTTTTCGACTTCAAAGTCCATTATTACTAACAAATGAATTTTTTATCAATAAATGATCACACAATTCTCTTCATAATGAAATTATTAGTCCAAATCTTAATCCCAATTAATAGATATAAAGATATATTAATCACCATATGCATTTGAATAAAAGGTAAGCAAAGAAAAAACAACATTTTGTCACAAAAGTGAGCTATCGTAGCTTGCATCTACCTTTGTGCCAACATGTGATGTATAGATATGACTTTTATCATCTAGAAATAAATGGCCAACCCAAAATTTGCAATTTTTCGTTGCAATTTTTTATCAAGCAAAATATTGCTTACTTTCATGTCTTGATGTATGATTCATGGTTCAAAAATGTCATGAAGTTAAAACAAACCACAAGCAATTCCTAAACAAATGTCAAATCATGTCGGCTAGAACAAATTTTTTACCATTTTTCTTTTTAATTTTTAAGAAAAAAATCAATTTAATTAAACCTTACATATTTCTTCATGATTGAACGTCCTTAAAATAAATGATTAGCAACCCTAATGTCTTAACATTAATAAATATGATTTGACAAAAATATTTTTTATAATTATAAAACTCACCAAATAATAATGTTGACAAATCACCATTTTCAAGATATTCATACACCAAAAGTCTTTACTTATCATGTAAGCAATAACCTTTAAATTTCACTAGGTTTCGAGAACAACAATTTCATTAGGGAATTCATCAATATTTTCTTGGATTGTGATGAATAATTGTTTAATTGCCACTTCTGACCCATTTGCAAATATTTTTTGGTAGAATCAAACAACTTGATATTATTCACCTTAACAATAATTTATATTTTGTTTTGCACAACACTACGCATTTTTCGATGTTTCAATGATAATGCATAACTTTTCCAATGATCTTAATTAATTCATATCTTAGGATTGCAAAAATTAATGATGCATAATTCACAATATATGGAAACCTTTCTAAATAGGACCAATTTCAAATTTTTTTTAAAAATTGCATTTGCATTTATGTCATATGTGTTAAATAACAACCTTGTATACAACACCAAAGCTCCCTTCACCAAGCTTCATAGCTGGATTAAAATCTTTAGTAGTAACCTTTAGTTCATTGTACCCAAAAATTGTAGGTTTAATTTCAATTTTTTTTGCAAATTCTCTAAAGTGGACCACATTATTGACAAAAAAACTAGTTTGAACTCATCTAAGGCATGTCAAATTTTTGTTATTACATTCAAAACTGAACTAAAAAAATCATATAATGGTGTATATATATAATATACACATACACATAAAATATGGATAAATCATCATTAGAATTAACCACACCATTTGTTAGTTTACATACATGTGATGTTCCCAAATTATGCACAAATCATGATTATAAAAAATCAATGTAGTTTGTATTTGAACTTACTTTCATGAATTTGAAGTATTAAGTATTTTTTGTTTTTGTTTATACTTCCAAAACAAATAAATGGTGATGGTGATCACAAATGCTAATACAATACGACTTACATGGTATGGAGATTATAATCACTTTTCGAATATCCTTATTATCTATGCATATAGAAAGAAAAATCATATGTTTATGAGATTAATTGCATTAAACTTCAATTGACAAAATTGTCACATATCTACTTACATGATAATAGTAGTTGAACATCATCTTTTATTTGTTACACATGTGTACATCTTGATCAACTTCTAAAGGTTGAAAATTTTATACATGTTTTGTAATTGTGAAAGGGAATCCAATTGATATGGAAATTAACCAAAACCCTCATAATAATATGCATTGGCACAATGTTCAAATCCTCGAAATTTTAATTTATGTTTTGCATAAGATTGAATGATTTGCCAAATACCTCAACATCATTTGAGCCTTAGAATCTTTAATCTCATTTAAACATATTGATGAGAAGCACCCAATAGTCATATGCAAACTAATAATTACGATAACATGTACAATTAGCACTTTATAAATATCACAACTATATAGATGATTGAAACAATGAGTTGTGAGGAACAAAGTCATTATTCATTATTCTCCAACTACCATCTTGATGTAAGATTGTTGTAGCATCCATGCTTCAAAGGTAATATGAACAACTTTGTAATATAGACTTGGTATTTGTTTGACAATTTACTAGGTATAATATGGCATGCAATATATCATTTGTCATAAAGCTTAACTTCATATTCATAAAAGTCAAAGACTTGGGAAATATGTATTCATAATGTTGGAGTTGATCAAGTTTGAAAAGCCAAGAAGGAACTTGGAGTGAATCAAACACATTGTAACTCAAATCCCTAATGAATCATGAACATATTGTCGATTTGGTTTCAAGATGAAAATGTCAATGGAATATTACATGGATTCATCAATTAGTTTTTTCATAAAGTTCTATAGAATTATTAACTTCACATGCCCAACTAGGAACAAACAAGGTAAGCTTACAATTCTTGTAGAGACAATGAAAAGAAAATGATATTGGGTGGGGGCACCACTAAAAAGATTTTGTGATAAATCTAACATTTTTAAGTTGGAAGATGGATTGAAGACCAATTTAGGTTTGATGGGTGAAAACACATTATAGGGGGGCTACTTTGGGCACTTTCATGACATGTATGTAAAGTATATTTCATTTAATTTTGGGTTTCCTTTTGGTGTTTGGGCTTGATATTTTGATTTTCACAAAATTAATGATATTTAATATTATTTGAAAACATGAAATAAATTTTAAAAGTTTAAATTTAAATAATATTGAGTATATTTATGATATATACAATATAATAGAGCCTATTTTTGTTTCTAAATTGCATTAGGTTTGGGTTTGAATTAGTCAACCAAAAAATGTTTGAAATGAAATTTTAAAAAATTACCCATTTCACATATTTTGTCATCTTCCATTTGAAAGTGATAGTTTGTCAAAATATTAATTTATCACATACTAATGGTCATAACCCTCAAAAACACCCATTTGTGATATGACAATTATCACATGGTTCACAAATTTATTCCAATCATATGGAATTACAATGTTTAATAGATATTACAAATTTCATAAAGACTAAAAATCATTTCAATCATTTTTTTGAGTATATTTGCATTTTATAGTACACATTGATGTACATTTTTTTGCTACACATATATTTTGGAACTTCATAATATAAGCTTAAAAATGCAATTTTTTTTGTGATTGAATTCTTTGTGTTATAATCTACCATATTATGCAAAAACGTTTAAAAAAATATGCTCCAATATTATCATGGTTGAAGTTCAAACAGGGACACCCTTGGAAAATAATACAATGTGACAACTTTTTTGGGCCCCTCGTAGTGTGCTTTCACCCTTATAGGACCATTAAATTGGTTCATACTTAAATTCTTGGAAAAATATACATTTGGAATACACAATTAGATTAGATTCAACAACAACATTAAAGATAGGGGAGAAATTAAACTTGAACTATTAGATCTATTCATTTGGATGATTTGACCAAAATCAAAACATGCACATGTAACCAAATTTATGTTATTTAGAAACCTCGTAAAGATTGTCGTGTGAACTTCCCATGCTAAGTAAAGGTTTTTGATCATGTTGATCAGCAAGATGCTAAATCAAACATAGATGTATTGAATCAAACATTTGTAGGCAAGATACTAACAAACATTCAAGATTTGTCAACATGTCACCAAAAACCAAGACATGCAATACAGCCTCCATCAATTATAAATAAGAAATCACCTCCTTGAAACACATATGCTGGCTAGCATCCTCTGGACTATTAGAGATAGCTACTCACAAATATTGAAGTGCTGACATTGTTGTAAGATTAGGTGGCGGTCCAGACAAGAGGTTATTTGACAAATATCCCTGCATCGCACTATTGAATGCTTAGAATCCAAAAATATGAACAGGTTCAGCAATTTTTTGTAAGGCAATGGGCAATATTTTGAGACTTGGTGTAATTTACAGACGGTGTCCCAGAGAGCACCGACGTATGCTTGATCTCCTAAAGATCAATTAGCCCTTAGGGAATCTTCACGTGTATATATATTCTTCTGTTTCCACTCAAATTGAGTTATGTAATACAAGTTAATCTTTTTTCATACATATCTACAGTGAAATTATACGTGTGTGTTAGTTCACATACGTTAAAAATCTCACAAAGACCACATACATAGAGAAAACATGGTAATCGCATTGCCACAGATGGTGAAACGTTATCTTACAAGGTCGTTAGAATTGTTAGATTTGCAAGGCCTTGGACAGTGCCCCCTGTTGTAATCTCGAGGAATGATGGACTGGGTCCTGATAATTTATTGCTGGACACTTTGAGAGTTTGCAGAAATTCCATGTTACCAAAGATGGGGATCTCTCCGGTCAGTTGATTTCCACTTAAGTCTCTGAAACAGAAGCCAAAATGAATTAGTTCTTCAGCTTCATTGTGCTAAGGGATAATATTCACCATATCCATTTGACTACACCAGATCAAATTGTAAGTCACCATCACAAGCTCACACACTGGCATTACACAAGTTAGAAAAAGTTATACTTACAACTGCTGCATGTCCCAGATTCCAAAGTCTGGAATGTATCCAGTGAAATTATTATCGTGTAGGTCCCTGGAGAAATTTGATGAAGGTTGAAATGAGATGTATCCATCATTGACATGCACGACATTCATATGATGTCTTCAAATTTCAAGAATTAGCTCAAATTGCAATATGCTCACAATAGAGGAAGTTATGATCAAACACCTACAAATAAACAATGTTAACTTTGATTCTAGCCTATGCATTTGTATCTATTAACGCTATGCCTTTACTTTTTGACTAGTGTTTTCGAGTAGAACCGAGTGTTTGACAAGTTAAGATTTGGTTACAAAATCTGCAAAAATGTCAAGCTAACGAGCTCTGCAGGAATGGGACCAGTGAGACCTGGATTGCCTGTCAAACTTCTGCAAAACATTCATGGCACAGTTATGAAAGGAATTTTTTTTGGTTCACCCAGAATGTGAATTTCAGGAGTTTTCTAGCAATTTTAGTACATACAATAACAGAAGATTTAAATATATTTGATTAGCTTGCATATTAGCTTTTAGAGATGTACGTACCCCGTCGGGTGCTACAAGTTCGTAAAGCACTGCCTGGATTTTTCCTTTGTATTTTCAACTCCCTTACCTGCCTGAAAAAACCTGTTTTCAGCAAGCGGTCTCTTCTAAGGTGGAAGGTAGAAGGATATTCTGGCCAGCTGAAGTTACTTGTCACTATTTCTTAAAAGTGAAAAAATCCCAGCTCTGCTTCACGTAGGGAAAGGACCTGAGTGCAGGCCCTTCTCCTATACATTACCCATTGTTTGTCTTTCTGTGCCAAGTATTCTAGTCAAGTAATTATTTTACATGTGCATTTTGCATACCTAGAATAACTTCACGGTCTAGCATTTCAATCTCTTCAAACTTACAAGATGAGAAGATTTTTCAGGTTTCCGATTTCAGGTGGCAAAGTGCCACTATAGAAGCATCATCCAAAGTCCTGCCCACCCACCACCCTCACGTCAGAACTTACAGCCCTACAAGACTTGGAGAACCCTAAGAGATCCTTGGTGCACTTCAATGCACCATTGAAAAACGTGTCACACTAGCAGTGTTGGGTGGTTCTCTGTATTTCAAAGGAAGAACCAGATAATAAGGATCAGGTATATGGGCCCTTAACTGGCAGTTCTCAAAAATCACTGAACTGGTTCTCACCCTTGATCAGTGGCTGTCATAAATTAAAAGAACTGGTTCTGGCCTTTGACTGGTGGTTCTCCAAAACTCGGACCCAAAGGTTCTGTAATTCTGAAATTGAAACAATAATCTGGAACCAGATGTTCTGTGATTCTAGAAATTTTCAAAAAAACTGGAACCAAAAGTTCTTTGATTCCTAGAATTAAAAAAAAAACCCCGATCAAGCAGAGGTTATTAACAGAATCGAAGAACCGCAAGACACTGCACACTACACAATTAGCTTCCAAGTATACGACTCAAGATAGCAAATTCGTAGATAATTCGACACGTTGATGCATGAAGCAAATCCTCGATCATCAATAATACCTGCAATCTAAAGAACTACATGGCTCATTATCCTTTCCATGATTTGTGACCCCCGCACAACAATGTTGTATGAACTCTTACAAGCCAACAACAACACTCACTTGGTTGCTGGAGTTGCTGATGCCATATCGTAGGCAAAGTACTCCTTTGCAAGACCCATAGAAGCAAGGACAGGGAGAGGTGTAACTCCATACCGCCAAGTTAGTAGTGATGTCGGGAGTGCTCTGGTTCCACGCTGCTAAAATGGCTTGCAGAGCTCAACTGTGCATTAACATGGACAAGTCAGTTATAACGCATTTTCAAAGCTTTCCAACAAACGCACTAAAGCAGTAAACTCAGTATTCTCTTTATATAATAAGTCCATTGTGAAGGGTGTGTGTTCACTGCACAAGAATCGAAAAGGGAAGCAAAACAAACAGGTGCAGATATATCTATTAATGCATGCTCATGGTGTATCCTGAAATTTAGGCATATCTCGTTGAGAGTCTTACTAATTTCTGCTGGGTCGAAATAAAATTATAGTATCAGAATAACACATAACTAACGCTGGAAATCAATACCAAATGCAAAAATAACAAGCTTGAGGATACTCATGGTGACGAAATTCTTTTTCTTTCTCGAACGTTTCTAAGAGCAAGCACAATATGAGTCTAAGCTCCGATTCCTGCAGATTGGATATGTAGAAATCAATCAGGCAATAAGCTTAGAATCTGCTACACAACACAACATGCGATAACTTCACATTCTTCAAGATATATATCAGCAGCTCAAGAGTAGTTTATGTATCTTCCCTGCTTATGTATCAGCCCGCACCTTCCCTCTTATAATTTTGTGAAGGGAATAAGGTCCCATGCAGGTGGAGCTGAGGGCAGGCCCAATTCCAGTAAACTCCACTACTAAAGGCTTTACCCAGAGTAAAGACCTGCTCCAAACTCTAAATTTTATTGGCCTAGGATATTGTGTTTAAATTCATTATACAGTATAGTAGCTTAAGGGATTTTGCCCCCTAGGTAATAAATAGCCTGGTCTATTTTTATATGAGGATTTTTGAAAGATGATAGATTTTGGCTAAGTTGTGTTGAAACTTGAGATTAGTTCTTATAGAGTTATGATATGTTCAAGGATTTTGGTTTTCTTTAAGAGAGTTTTTTTTTTAAAGATTATATTTCTGCATGGTGAAATATTTGAATTTGCATTATTGTTTTATAATACTTTTTTAATGTAGATGGCAAGGCCACAGTGTGACACACCCCTTGTTTCTTTTATGGGTGGGTGTCAAGGGAAAGAAATAGAAGGGAGTGATTTAAACCAGTGTTGGGTGGTTACCCAGTTTGGTCACTTCTGGTTACCTAGAACCAAACTGGAACCAGAGTTGGGTTCTAAAGCGGGATCTGGTTCGGGAACTGAAACCCGAATCAAAACCTGAAATTTTGGGGCAGGGAAAAATGGTTTGGAATCTGAGGTATACAGACAATGATTATAATATTAAAATTTACTAATAATATACAAAGGGTTTTTGAATAGGCTTGTGTGTGGATGTGAAGAAAAAAATGTTATGGTGAATGGAATTGCTGGATTTGGTGATCTCAATCTTTTTTTTAATCATCAATCGCCATTGGATGAATGGTAAAAAAAACTCTTAAATGAAAAAGAAAAAGAAATCTTTAATAAAAAAGGATAGAACTATCTCAGATCAGCATTTTTTTTCTTTTGGTGAAATGTCGCCAAAATGAAATAAATAAATAAATAAATAATATCGTCGCAGATTCCTTTAAAAAAAATTTAAATTGTCCAAAAAAAGTAGAGGTTTTGAGCTGGTTTTGAGCTCATTTAGAAGCCCTCCACCTGCGGGTCACCAAATAAAAGCAGGAATACAAAAAAAATTCTACTGCATTGCTTGTCCTGTTACCATTTAATGTTAAATCCTTGTTGGGATGCTAGCCAATGGTGCTACATGAGAAAATTGGAAAAAAAATCACTGTCTTGAGTATTAGAAAAACACCATTTTTTTTCTTATGCAACCATTAACTACTTTATATAAATACACTGCCACCCTATTCAGAAAAGAATTGCAATTAGTTTTAATATATGTTTGACTGACTAGTAGGAAAAGAGAAGATTTGCTTATGGGAACTTAGACTTCTTGATTTGAATTGAGTTAAGGGTATAACCAACAAACTTCCTCAAAAGAGGAATCTCTAACCACAATTCGAGCAATTGACGTACTTGGAAATTATTTGATTAACCCAGCTCCGACTACAATTTTTGCACACTTAAATGCAACTACTATACTGTCAAGAGGTTTAGCTGTCAAATATATTTATTCAGCTGTAGATCTTGTAAACTCAACTTCTACAATGCTTCAACCTTCTTGGATTGTAGAACATTAAGTGTGCAATAATGCTTGATAGGTTTGTGAGAATTTTAGAGAACCAATGAAATTGCTCCAAAGGGACTCGTATTTTCAATGTGCAGCAAAATAGGGTTGTGTGTAGGCTTGAAGATTATATTTTTTGGGCAGGTGAACCGGATATTTGTCTCTCTGAAAAAAAGAAAAGGGGATAGGTCTTATGAATTTAAACTAGATACATTGTGTCATTGGACAAATTTGGTGGGTCTGAATTTGATATCTTACTTCTCTTGAGTGAACTAACAGTCAATGTGCAAACATGATTGTAGCACAATGTTTCTAAAACGCCTACCCTTTGCAGAGGAAAAGTTCTACTCAATGAGATGCCCTCAGCTACACTAAATAAAGTGCACAAGTAATGTGCTAGAACCTGGTCTGTAACTAGCTATTACACTCTGATGGTTAGCTCACTCAAGATAACTTTTAAAAACAAATTCAAACCACCAAATTCAACACCCTTTGTATATTAATACTCAAATACTATAACCCTTCTCTGTATACAGACAGGGTAAATTTTTTGAAGCGGGTCTTTCTTTATACACATTTTCTTATACCTATATAGTACACAAGCTTCTTGTCCGCACCCTACTAGAAGTATCAAGTGAAGAAGCACAATGTGGGCTGTGACTAGTGGAAGTAATAACTGCCGACAACCCAGGGCAGGGCACAGCCAGTGAACTAGTTAATGGGAGAGTGGGCAACTCTACTGGAGTGTAAGTTCCAGTGTTTTTTTTTTAAGGGATTGTTTTATTATGTAGCCAAAGTCGCAATCTACATGCGAGATGCAAAAAAAGAGGTGATTATCCCTTGAAATACACAACAAGGCTGAGTGCAACAAATTCAAGTAGAAGGCTACCAACAATATAATGCATGCATGCATGCACCTTGGCATTTTGGAGGAAAGCACAAACAACATGGAAGAAGACAAGATTCCCGCATTCCCATCAAAAAGAAATTCAACAAGAGCCCACAAAATAAACCAATGCAAAATATGTGCTAAGATTTTTTCGTGAGTAATTAATACTTAGGATGGAGAGCGCACTACCTATTACTTTTTAAGATGTCCTTCAATGTAGGCTAATAGTCCTCATATAATTTACTTATTAATTAATCTCAACTGCTAGTGAATGCATTTATTATTACTATGTAACCCCCAAATTCCAATGTGAAGCCCCTTTGTTTGGAGAGAAGGATTCAGCTCTTCCATTCCCAACCATCTATGGCTAGGTGGCAATAGGAAATTTAGGATTGAGCAATAACTATGATAGCCAATCAATGGCAGGGACAGATTTGGCAAATGGACCCACTTTTTTCAAACAAATTCCCTTCTTGCATTTGCATCCCCCTTTTTTTTTAAAAACCTTTTGACAAAAATTTGCACCAGAAAAAAAAACTAGACTTTATATGGACAAGGGTTATAATATTAGTGTATTAACATGTAGAGGCTGTTGACTAGGCTTGTGTGTTAGTGTGAAGAAAAATTGCCATGGCTGATGAAATTGTGCATTTGATGTTAATTTAAGGTTCACATAATATGTTCACCATGTGCATTTTTTTAAAGGGTCTGCACCTGTGTTTGTGAATAAATATTTGTCAATTTTAGTGTGGTTCTGCAATATTATTATGCAACAAAATCTATGGACTTCCTCTTATTTTAAGAGTGTCTAAAATGTGAATTGTTTTTTTATGGTGGACAAATCAAAGAATCCCACCACCAAAACAAATTTGGACTTTGGGTACACCCCCACAATTGCTTATTATGAATCGCACTATGCAAGTACATTTATGTGCAACTTTTTAAAAAAGCAATAAGGTAAATTGGTTGATGACTGAACATTTTTGAGAAAGTTACAAACCCCCCACTGAACATTACAAAGGATGATTCTCAAATATCCAAAAAATTCTTTGTATGTTGCTTTGTTGCTATTAGAGTTTAAGATGATTTGAAGAACTTTAGGTGATGCTCCTATAGTATTTTAAATCATTTAAAATGAAAATTTTTTAAAAAAAATATGAGGTTTGAAAATAAGAGGGGTTCAAAGAAAAGAAAAAATCCTTGTTTTGTTAGTTGCAAAGCTTTTTTTTTTCTTTGTTATTGTTATTTTTTATTTTTTTTCCTTTGCATTTCAAAGATGATTTCTAGAGCTTGAGGTAGCACTCCAATAACATTTTAAATCACTCAAAATGAAGCACATATCATGAAGATATAAATAAGTGTTTGATCATAGACAGGTGATCAATGATGTGCCAGTTTACTCTAGCTGCATGCTTCTTAATTTTTCAAAAGAAAGAGAAGTGAAATCACATTGGTTTCTATATATGGTAGTACATGGGCCAGTTCCACATTAATTATATTATTTTCAGAAATTTTGACATTGTGAAAAAATTCAGAAATATTTGAGAATATATCATTTGTAAAAAGGAAATCCTCAAAATTAATTAATTAATTAATTATTCGACAAACAAGTGGCAAGGTGACCAAGGTAACCATAATATTAGCCATCAAACTTTGGCCAAGACTGTTGTGAAACTAGCATTAAGAAGAGGAAATTGTAACTTAGCAAGACATGGATGGAAAGGAATAGGATTTCTTACCTGATGTTAAAGGATGATGGTTAGTTCAATACTTACACGGTATAGTACTGTCGGGTTTATTGGAGTGCTACTTCTTTTGACAATTGTGGCCAAAGGATTTGTGCCATGAACAAGAACCTCCACTGAAAAGGTCCATCAGAAGATGTGTGAAATGAACTAAGCGCATCTTTTTTTGACAATTGTGACCAGGGAACTTTCAATAAAATTTTAATGGTTGCACTTGTTTGCCACCTTAGGAAAGAAAGGGTTGACCATGGCACATTCTGTGAAATGCCACAATTGGAATGCAAATAATGCAAATTTGGCAAAACTAATTTTATCTTCTTCAATTTTGTTGGCAGCATATTAGGGGTGATAGCCGAACCTTTGGCGAACATGTTTATGGTTGCAATTGAAATTGGCAAGAAATAGATATCTAGTAATAATTTTTTTGTTATAGCTTACATGGCAAGTTGTTAAAGAGTTGCACATGGCCACATTATAGCCTAGGGTAAACCAGCCCATCATTGATCATCTGCCTATGACTGAACACTTTGGCAGATCTTTCTCAATTCTTCTCCATTTTGTGTGATTTAAAATGTCATAGGAGCACCTTCTCGAGCTCTACAAATCATCTTTGCAATGCAAAGCCAAATGATCAGCCAAAAAAGAGCAGTAATGAAATTACGTTTTTTTGAATTGCAAATGCATGTCTTTTCATTTTTCTTCATTTTAAACGATTTAAAGTGTTAAAGGAGTGCCACCTGAAGTTTTATGAATCACCTTTGAACTCTAATAGCAACAAAGCAACATATAAAGAATTTTTGGACTCTTCGGGAATCAGCCTTTGTAGTGTTTGATGGTTTTTTTTTTGAGTTCTTGACCCCCTTGATTTTCGAGGGCTATAACTTTCTCAATTTTATTTCATTTTTGACGATTTTTAGTGCATTAAATACATCAATAGGAGGGCTTGAAGTTTTGTTTGGACACCAAAAAAAACAAAACCCTTCCCTTGGATCTAGCTTGCCTTGAACGCTTAAATGTTCGATCACTAGTCGATTTACCTTAGGATTGAACCCATTCCTCAAGACTTTGTCCACCAGAGCATAATGTCTCTTGCAATCTAATAAATTAATGAGTTCCTTAAGTGAAAGAATACACTTCACCTTAAACTACTTAACCTAAACTAAGGTAAACAAGTAACAATAGTATGGATTTGATCCCCTCAACTCCATATTAAAAGGCAAAGTCCTTACCATTGCACCAACATTTTTTATGTAACATAAAATGAATCCACATTTTAATAAACATTTTGTAACCTACTTTAATAATGGTGTACTCAACATACCATAAGCATTGCAAATTACCTAGAAATTTTAAATAAAGGTTGTTTAGATTACTTAAGGGTTATCAAGGGCAACGTATGTTACCTAAGGGTTACCAAGGGGTTTTTTAGGGTATCTAAAGACTTTATTAAAAGCTACCTAGACTAGTTAAAGGTTATTGAAAGACTACTAAAAGTCTACTTAAATTATTTTAATGTTAATTAGAGGTTGTTTAAGTTACGTAAGATATCTAAAGGCTACATAGGTTACCTAGGTTACTTAGGCTTGCCTAGATTAATTAAGGTAATTAGAGGCCTATCAAAAGGTTGCCTAAATTAATTAAGGTGCCTATGGGTTTACCTAAAGGCTATTTAAGCTACTTAGGGGCTACCTAAGGGTTGCTTAGTAGTTGTTTAGGCTATCTAGGATATGTAAGGTTACCTAGGGGTTGACTATATTAATTAAAGTACTTATTGACCTACTTATGGGTTGCTTAGGTTATGTAAAGGCCTACCTATGGGTTACTTAAGTTATGTAGGGGCTATCTAGGATATTTAAGATATAATTTTGAAATTGCCTAAACTACTAAAGTACATGTGGGTTTATCTAAGGGTTGTGTAGACTAATTGGGTACAAGCATGGTTAGGTGGCTCACATTTGACATTTTGAAAAGTCCACATCTTACACTAACTACAATTCCTACATTTGAAATAATTATCAAACTATAAATCCTATAATTATCTCTTATGGTTTTAATCACAAATATTAATAAACCACCTCATAAATAACCTTAAACATGTGACTGATCAAGAAATTTAGAGAAAAGTTTAAAGATTTCAATGTGAAATGGAATATCAACTGTAAAAAATGACGAAAATCACAACAACTTAAATTTTTAACTATGAAAAAAAATTATATTGGAAAAACTTCAATGCATTTTACAATTAAATTATTCATTTTATGGTGGCCTATTTTTTAATTAATTTTGATATTACTTTGACATTTTTTTTTAATCCACATTTTTCATTTTTTGTGTGTGACAAACATAGTATCATCATTTCAAAAGTCCACAATGAGTTTGTTTTGTCTTGAAACTCATCCATAAGTTTTAATAAGATTATCATTAAATTATATTGCAACATGGATAATGAAAAAATCAAAAAAATTAATGTTTGATATGATTTTACATTTTAAATTCATCTATAATCTAGAAAAAATACAACTATGATAGTCCAAACAGTCCACCTAATTGTGTGTTCACCCAATTAAAGTATTTACAAGTTTACCTACGAGCTGCTTAATTCACTTAAAATATCCAATGGGCTACCTAAGGCCTACCTAAAGGCTAGGGGCTACCTAGAAGCTAGGGGCTATTTAGGCTATATAAGTTATGTAAGCCTAAACAATTTATGTTAACACGTCATATTACATTCATTAATTATCCATCAACACATGTACAATCGCAATTATGATATATAATTTTAATTCAAGTTGACCAAAATGTGGAAACATTGGCATGTTTGTAATTGCCAAATCCCCACTTGCCCAAATTTGGTTTATTTGGCATTCAAATGCCTAGTGATCAATGCCATTTTTTATGTTTAGGCATATTCACAATCAAAGTACCCAAAAGAATCATCTAACAAAATGAGGACTACAAAGGACTATTTTGGGTTTTTATAGTATTTATAATTTTAAAATTATAATGGTCGTTGTATTGCTATAACTAGAATGATGTCATGTTAAATTAATAAAATAATCTAAGAATAGATTGGATACAATATAAATGTCCTTTTGAGTTCTTAAGATAATTTGAGTCCTTCTCTTTACTACAATTGTCATTTTAAAGAATCAAAAGGAATGCATTAAGTAATGTAGTTGACTTCAATTTTGTTTCATGGATAAAAAATGTCAATATCTATGTTTGGCATTGTTCATTAAACGCATATGATTAGACCATACATGGTACAAGAATTTTGAAGGTTACATAATTAATTCCAAAAGGATTGTAAGGAAAAAGACTATTTGTTTTGGTCATTCAATTGATTGTTTGTATTCATTAGATTTAGAATTTGTGGCCCCAAGTGCATGTCACTTGTGCAATAAATAATCATGCAAAAAAACATGTCAATTTGTTTATATAATCCTATGTACTCATTTTCTAAATTTTTGGTTTTTTACCAAAGTATTGATGCACAATTAAATACACATGGAAAATCATCACCACGATGTGAATTATCATAAATTGAATTATTTAAAATTTTAGACTTAAATTGATTCCATCTAGATTTTGTATTTGGTAGGTAACAAAAATAAAATCCCTAAATCATGTGTATAAAAAGTGATACGCTTAACTATGAACATGGGTGAAAACACATTATAAGGGGGGCAAGATTGATGTCACATTATATTGTTTTTTAAGGGTTCCATGTTTGAACTTCAATCATGTCATTATTATGAAGGATTTTCACAATGTTTTGATTTTTTGGGTTTTCTTTGGGTTTTGGCAAGAAATCAAATGCCAAAATTTATTTATTTTTAAATTTCATATGATGTGATCTTAAAATACATTTGTGTTTTAAAAAAAAGGAAAAATATGTCACATTGTATTAAAAATTGCAAATATATTTAAGAAATTATTTTTAATCTTTATGAAATTTTTAATATTTACTAAACATTGTGATTCCATATGATTGGGTTAAGTTTGTGAGCCATGTGAAGAGATTGATAATTATCATATCACAAATGGGTGTTTTTCAAGGTGATGACCATAAGTATGTGGTAAATTAAAATTTTGACAAATAAAAAATTTTAAATGGAAGATGACAAGTTATGTGAAATGAGCAATTTTAAAAATTTTCATTTCCAACATTTTTTTGTTAACTAATTCAAACCAAAAACCTAATGCAATTTTTTTTTAAATCAGTTTTATCACACTACATGTACCATAAATATACCCATTATACCTTAAATTTAATATTTTGAACTCTATTTTATTTTCAAATAATATTAAATAACATTAACTTTGTGAAAATCAAAATATAAAGCCAAACGCCTAAAACGAAACCTAAAATTAAATTCAACACATTTTGTAAATGTATACTTTGCACACATGCCATGAAACTACCTAAGTTGATCCCTCATAATGTACTTTCACCCATATGCCCATTTGCAATTTTATATCTTGTCAAAATTGTCTCATTTGTATTTTCCACAAAAGATTAAAAAGATTAAAATGAAATAGATCTCAAAGCAACAATGAGATCTTAAGAAAATTCAGGTAATTTAGTTCAATACAAGCTTGATTGCTTGCATTCAATTAGTGACAAAGACATCACAAGCATGTGCAAACTTAATCAAATTCTTCTTCACAACACTTAGGAAAAGGGCAACGGCAATAGGACTTTAGAGAGTCTCAACATCAACCAAATGTTCTAATATGAAAATTCTAGCTTGGATTATAGATGGGATGTTTAGTGCAATCTTTAGCAATTATGGACAATACTATAGCATACCCCAAAAAAACCTTTTATCTTACATGATTCATAAAGTATACAAATAGTAACCTCCTCAAGAATGGTTGTTGGTAATGTAATGTTAGTGATGTGGTTATGATAGTTTCATACTCTTTTGGCATGATTTTGTGTATAGATCTCAATCAAATGGGAAAGGATTACTAACTTTGGAAATGGGTACCCAAATTGTTTCTAAGTATTCATAACACAAGTACAAAAGTAATCTTAGAGATAAATTTTGTAGATTTTCTATGCAATTGGTTGAGTGGCCTTTTCTATTGTATTGTGCCCTAGTTTTGTTTTCTTCTATTAAATTCAAATGAAGTTTTTCAATTGTTAGACATATGTGACCAACTCTAGAAATGAGTGCCATAACTTCTTCTATGTTATTCATAGCACGTAGAATCAATCTTTGAACTCAATTTGGCAATTTTTTACACAAATGGTTCAATGGCCTTTTCTTATGTGACAATCTTGTTTGATTCAAATGAAAGTTTCTAGGTGTCAAATGTGTTATGTTCTACACTTCTATGTATAGTCCTCATTTCACTTGAATGTAGAACAACTTGACAATGGGGTGGACAAGGAAAACACAATAGAAATAGAACATTTTTGCAATTTGGATGAACTAAATTTTTGCAATTTGCAATTTTGATATACTAAAGTTGATACTCAACTAACTCAAACCTCATTTCCAAGGTTTCTCCAAATTCAAGGAAACCAAAAATAACCTTTCACTCCAAGTTAACAAAAAAAACTAAAGCCTTTTATGTGAAGTTCGATGGCACTTAAAAGAAAATAAGGAACTCTTCTAGGCTATTAGTGTATTTGACAACTAGTGGGCAAGGTTCAAATTAAATTCATACTAGGCAAAAAGTCCCCTATCATCATTTCTTTTTCTTTAAAAGGCAAAGCCTTTTCACTTGTGTTTCATGCCTTATATTTTTCACTTCTCACTTTCTCACTTTCCACTTTTCACCTTTTCAAATAGTTGGACTTCTCTCTAAATTGTTTTGCTTGCCTTGAGTTAAGAGTGACTTTGGAAGCAAAGTTTGACTTAATTAAGTGAAGTTAAAGCAAGGAGTGAGTTTAGAGGCATAGATCAATTTAGAACTAAGGTGAGTTTTAGGTTGAGAGCTTAGAGATAGGTTGGACTCACAATGACATTGGAGATGAAATTTGAGTTGTTTGAATCAAGCCAAAAGTGAAAAGTGAACTTGGATGTTGGTGTCAACTTTTTTTATTTTGTTAGTTCTACCAATAAGGAAAAAATTAAGCATTGGGAATTTATATACATTGATGAGTATCAACTAGATACATGTATCATCAAAGGACATTTACACCTCTAACAAGTTTGTTTGGCACGAGGGAAGAGGTAATTTTCAAAATTCAAACCTTCAAATGTTGTTTGGGAGTTTATGAACATTGATGAGTATGACTTATCATCATCAAAGGACATTTACACACCTCTAATAAGTCTATTTTAGCATGGAGAGGTAATTTGTAAACAAGTTCAAATGTTGTTTGGGGCCTATGGACATTGATGAATATGAATTACTATCACCAAATGACATTTACACACCTTTATCAAGTTTGATTTCAGGTAAGAAATAATTTTGAAACTTTCAAATGTTGTTTGGGCTAGCTTATGGACATTGATGAATATGACTTAATATCATCAAAGCACATTATGTGCACCTCTAACAAATCATGAACTTTTCAAGTATCATATCATGTGTATAAACTTGAAAACTTCATATGTTCACATTTCCTTGTATTTCTACTTGAATAAATTGAAAAATGTTACTTTGATGTAAATTGTGAATTTAATTGGATGATGTTGTTAATATCTTTAATTGCACAAATTTTTGTGTTGTTTTGCATGTAATTGAAGTTTGGGTTAAATATTAGAGGATTCAATATTTATAACAATTGTGGAATGTGTGTATGTAGTTCATAAGTTGTTAATTACTAGATTTGAATTGGGGTTTTGGAAGGAAATTTTGAATTTTTTTTTCTTATCTTTTTATTTTTGGACATTCTTCTATTATGCAATTTTGAGATTTTTTTCGCCTTTTTGTTTTGATAATGGATTTTTTAAATGTTTAGTGAATAATTCTATTTTTTATAAGAAAAATATATGTACAATTAAGGTTACTATTGTTATTACTTGTAGGAATAGTACTTGTTAGTAAGTTTAATTGTGAGTGTTTAATCAATTTTGCATGTAGATATGTAGTTGAATGAATTCATGAATACCATTGCAACTAATGCCACATGGTGTCTTTTGAGAATGAAGGATGAAAAGCAAACTCCACAGGGACCCTTTTTGTGCATCACTATATTGTTTTTCTAGGTGGTGCATTTTTTAATTTCAATAATGTCATTTTTAAAAAGGATTTTCACAATGTTTTTGAATATTATGATAATCCATTACAAAAAGAAGTCACTTGTTGAAGAAAATGATTTTTTGATTTCATATTATGTGTTCCAAAAATATATTTGTTCAAAAATAATGCATGTAATATTGTGTGTATATATATATATGTATTCAAAAAATAATTTAAATATTCGCTAATCAAATGTTATGAAAGTTGAAAATATGTTGGACCATGTGATTCCACATAATTTGAACCATGTGAAAATTTTGAAAATTTTGATTTCAAAAAAGTGATTTTTTTCGAGATAACAACAATAAATATGTGTTCAATTAAAAATTCGACAAACAATCACATTCACAAGGAAGGTGACAAGTGTCTTTAGGGTGTCTTTGTTTTAAATTCCATTACAAATGTTTATTTTGAATGTTAATGCAACCTTGATGTTAGTGTAGTCCAAAATGAGAATCTAACATTTTTGTACTTGTGCACATTGCATATCATGAATAAACCCATGGATATTTTTTTAAAAATTCAAATAATATTAAATAACATTATTTTTGTAAAAAATCAATATTATAAAACCCCAAACTCCAAATTGAAACCCAAAATTAAATGCACCACACTTTTGGAATAATTATATTATGTACATATTATAATATTAAACCCAAAAGTGCTTGAAAAGGGGTCCCTTGTTATGTGCTTTCACCTTGAGTCACGAGAGTCTTTTGGGACTTGTCTAAAACAACTATAAGAGTTTTAGTCACATGTGTCCCTTTTGAATAAAAAGCTTAAGGAAGTTACTTCCAATTCACTACACCAAAATGTGGCATCCATGACTAAGTTGATATGAGTACAAATGGCATAAGCAACTAAAAAAGGCATAAACAATTAATTCTTAATAAAAAATGATTAATCATGGATGCCATGTTTTGACATAACTTTTTATTCCAAATGACGTGCAAAAAAACATAAAATTTAACTTATTGAAAAAAAAAGTCTAATTTATAATTTACTTAAATATAAATAAGGTGACTATAATTCATTATGAGGATCTATTTTAAATATACCTAAAATATACCATTATTTCATAGCATATTAAAAAAAAACCTTTTTATCTCATATGCTTCCTAATTTATACAAGGAATGACCTTCCACCTCCCCCCCCCACCCCCCCCACCCAAAAAACCACCCTCCCCACCAAATCCAAAACATCACTACATCTCTCACTAATTTTCCTATTCTTCA
>Ga0116231_10002318_pt1 | contig 39740 bp, 23 predicted proteins | sample S1TSphgellanicum_2_FD_89695 | JGI IMG/M metagenome (GOLD analysis project Ga0116231, IMG submission 89695) | Host-associated microbial communities from peat moss isolated from Minnesota, USA - S1T2_Fd - Sphagnum magellanicum MG | ecosystem: Host-associated > Plants > Peat moss > Unclassified...
GGGGGGTTGTAGAAGGGGGGGGGCGGGGGTGGGGGGTATAAAAATAGTTGGGGGGAGGAAGGGGGGGGAGGGGGGAAGGGGGGGGAGGGGGGGGGAGGGGGGGGGGAGGGGGGGGGGGTGGGGGGGGGGGGGGGGGGGGGGGGTGGTGGGGGGGGGGGGGGGGGTTGGGGGGGGGGGGGGGGTGGGGTGTGGTGAAAGAGGAGGCGGTGGAAGAGATGGTGGGACTTTGCATAAACCAAGGATGTAAATGTCTCCATTAGTGCATTCTTTTCCACAACCCCCACAATTATTGGAGTCATTCCAACTGTTGGTACAGTGCATGACACTTAAAGGTGACTTGTAAAAAAGTTTAGCGGCCAAATTTGGGCCAAAAATTTCAGCATAAATCCAAGGAGTTTTTTAAGATTTGGGTTAGGGGATGTAGGGTTAGGGTTATGGAGTGGCACGACCTCTGCTCCTACTGGCGGGCCCGTGCATAGGCATGCACAAGCCCATACTACTTCGCCTTCACCCACATCCAATTCGCAGACAGTAGTGGCCACCATGGGGAGACTTAACAAATGAAAGTAGCAGCTCAAGAGACTAGCTGAGGCCAAACAGGCACATTGTGACAAGGATGAGTTTGGACACGAGGAGGAGGAAGAGGTGACTGTGTTCGACGGCGAGATGACCGTTGATGTTGACGTTGACAGTATGTTGTTTGGCAGGAAGAAGAACTTGAGTTTGAGGACGTGGAAGAGCCTAGTGAAGACGAAGCGGAGCAAGCGCAAGGACGGTTGGAGGAGTTACGAGTCCAGCCGAAGAGCAAACAGCCTGCCCGTTACGTGGGGAATTCGGAACGCTCAAAGCGCTAGCGTCACCATAAGCAAAGGAAGGTAGTTGTTGGGACTAAGAAGTTGACCTCGTTCTTTGCGCTTGTATAAATCCTTGTGGCCAAATATGGGCCGCCCCAGCCAAATTTGGACGAAAGTCATCAATTTCGACCGGCATTATCTCTGCCAAAAAAAAAGATTTTGACAAACGGGTTGCGTAACTTTGTTCAACATGTGAAGTACTGCATAAATACGCCAAGTTTTTGGGGTTACATGTTGTGTGGGAAGAATATTTAAGCTTGACATTTGGGGTCGCCTTTAGGTGTCATGCACTATACAATTTCCATTGCAACAAAAAAATGATCCTAGAAATGGTTCCAAACACACATTGCCACAAGATGCACAATTGAGTGGATCCAATAAAAGATCAACACATTTGCCAGTACAACAAGATTTCCCTCCAAAACAATAATGAAGACCAAATATGGTGTAGTTTGGTGCTAGTAGAGTTTTGATCGATTGGCTTTTGATCTTATTTTTCAACCAAAAATGACTTTCAATAGGCTTGTGAACATTCATTGGATTGGCACCCATACATTCAACAAAAACTACAATTGGTTGTATGGACATGAATGCCACAAAAACAAATGTAAACCCCATGGGTTGCATTTTAAAGCTTGCCATTTTGGGAATCAAAGTTGTGTACTACTTAATTGTATGAAACACATTCCCAAAATCAACAAGATGAAAAAGTCAATACCCAATTCCACCAAGTTGGATATATTTAAAACTACATGATCTCTCAAGCTACTGTAGACAAATCCAATCAATGATGAATGAAATACAACACATTAAGGTTCAACAATTTGCTATGTATTTATAACGTAATGATACAAACATAATAAAATAATAGGTTCTCTTGATTTGTTGATGATTGAAAGCATGGCACATTGTCAACATGGAAGACATGAATCCAATATGGTTTTAATAGACATTAATGGTTTTAAACATTCAATACAATTCATGATGTCTTCCCTACATACCATACCCCCATTGATTTATTGAGTTTGCCACCAATTTGTCAACTTATGAACATTTTCAAATGTTTTTTCACAAACAATAATATCATAATAAATGAACAATTTTGGTGTAAATTAAATTATTTTTCATATTGCCAAACTTTTGAAAATTGATTTATTCCTTGTGCCAAAATATTTATAAAATTAATTAATTTGCAAGTTTTTCATTATTGGGTTTGAATTGTAGACCTTAAAAATCAAGAACTTAATATTAAAATAGTTTAGACACACTAGACTATTCCATAAACACAACATAATTTTATTTTTATTTTTTATACCCATCACATGTCAAAAATTCCAAAATTTAAAAACTAAGTGCCAAAGTTATAATTATAATTTAAACTAATTATATAACAATTTGTTGCCGAATCCAATCAAGGAGTACGATATAAAGATGAGTCTATAAACCGATGCAAGCCCAATCCACTAACATGGTGGAATTGGATGTCGGCAAGTATTTACAATTACTTTTTCATTATTCAATTCAAAGTGCATGAAAAATGTGAGAAGAATAAACCTTGGAGAGCTTGTAAATATGTTAACCAAATCATGGTACATATTGAGAACATGTAAAAGTATGGATTTCCCATGCCCCAAATTAAACTATTATTGATTTGCATATCCCATATATATATTCTAAAACTTAAATGATTTTTTGTTCAAACTTTGATTGATTTTCAAAAATTCAAAACCCTAAAGGTGAATCATCATTCAAGGTATTACTAGTGGCATCACCAATCTTGTTGGGATTTCAAGTGTTGCTTCATAAATCATCACCTATTTCCTTAAAACATGAATGATGCAACATATGTCACCTAAATGGTACCAAATGACTTTCCATTTTTCCCCCTTTTTAAAGATGGGCACTTTTTTTGTTTTGTTATTACTACTATTGCCTTATGTCTCAGCTCACTACCATTACCACAAAGGGGCCAATAAGGTGGCATGTCCTTTATGCAAGAATTTTTTAATTTTGTAATACATAAGGGGCCTTTTTGGTACTAATCTAGTTAGTGATCACAATCACCTTAATAAAATCGCCACAATCACCAATTTACTTATCCACAATAACCCAATTGGGTATTATGGATAACATGTAACATAGCTTAATAATGTTGAATTGAAACCACAATCAGTTACAAAGTGGGATTGAACCCTAATTCCACTCGGCCTATTGACTTGGTATAATTTTTATGTTATTTCCCACATTTATCATAATTATGTAAAAACTAAAATGCTTATTGATTTTAAGCACATGAAAAGTGATATATGGTTGTAGATATTAGCAATAAACCCATATAGTTTTGCAATCAACCATGAACAAATTACACTATGAGCATGAATCATTAAAATGTTTTAGCAAAAGTGTTCATTGTGACCCAATGAACAGTTGTAGGGAAAATAAGGTATGGTAAAAAAAAAAAAAATCATATTTCACACATTATTGCATAATATAAAACTACAATTATAGGAACAATGCATAAATAGTAGCTTCAGGGATTTTGGCCCCTAGGTAATAATAAATGTTTAATTTTATGTGAGGGTTTCTGAAAGATGACATTTTTTGGCTTGTGTTGAAGAAACTTGAGAGTAGTTATAGAATTATAATATCTTGAAGGATTTTGGTTTCTTTTAGAAGGTTTTTTGAAGATGAGGTTTTGTCAAAACTAGTCAGGAAGGAACCCAAGGTTCTATCAAATTATAGCAATAGCTTAATCAAAAGGTTTGAACTCTTCTTCGAAAGCTAGAATGATATGATAACATTATTTAAACCAATGTTGGGTTAGTACCCATTTTGGAGGGTAAGAATTGTTGATTTTGGTTTCAATTGATAAAAACCAAATCTGAACCAAGATTTGATTTTCAAAATTAGAATGGCAATCAAAATCAAAAATAAAATAAAATTTAAGGAAACTAGATCCAAAATTGGATTTTTGGTTTTCTTTATGAGTGAAGGGTCCAATCACGCTAATAAAAGTCACACTCCTCCCTTTATACATTGTGTTTTTTTCACTGTTTTTTTCAAAAATATTCTTAGTATATTTTCAACGTATATATATATATTTTTTTTTTCAATTTTTTTAATATTAGTATATTAAGGTTTGAATTTTTTTTCAAAATTATGTTATTTAAATTTTTTAATTGTGTTTTGTGTGTTTTTATTGTTTAATTGTTATTTAAAAGTGAAAGTTACATAACATTATTTGTCTTTTCTAGGACTACCCATTTGTGCATTTGTGGATTGTGAAACATATAATTTGAAACAAGTGGCTCATATTTGTGTAATGACTTTGCCCCATATGGCCAATTTAAATGAACAACAATCAAAACAATGAATGTTTCATGAAGTTCCCAAAAAATGAACTTGAATTCACAATAAAATTTGATGAATATTTTCTTAAATGTGAGACCAAATGTTTTGACCCATAATGGCAAGTTCAAACTTAAGAAAATTAAATAAGAAATTTTTCCATGAATTTCCTAAAAAATGAATTCACAAGAGGTAAAATAGGAAATGAAATTCTCAAAAAATCAAACTGACAACAACTAAAATAGGATGTGTGTCATGATGTCTTAAAAAATCAAATCACAATAGTTAGATCACAAATTTTCCATCTCACAATTTGGTAATCAAAATCATGTGAAAATTGTTTTTTCATGGGTTTGTATGACATCATGCATTTAAAACATGGATGATGCACGTATAAGTAGGATGAAATATCTTACTTAGTAAAATATCAAATTTGTGATTAGTAAAATAAGAATTTTTTCATGAAGCTTTGAAATTTTGAACTCATTGATCACTATAGCACTTGGTAAACATTAATCAGAATGTCAAACCAAATAAATCCAAGTTCCTAAAACTTGAACTCACAATTCATAATAATTATTGGTGAACATTTTTCAAAATGGAGGACCAAATAAAAACTACATTGTTTCTTAGTCTTTCAATTATAGGTGGAGCTAACAAACACCCTCTTTTGTTATGGAGGAAAACTTACAAAAGAATGAGGTGAAAATAGCAAATAATCAAAGTCTTATAACTAGCCCACCTTGAACCCATAACCAACATGCCTCATAAAAGCTTAGAATCATGAACTAAAGGAATTGATAATCCAAAAAATTTGACCCCAACCCTGAAATAGATGGGTTTTAGTTTTTGAAAATATTTCCTAGACCTAGAACTACTACTAGGTCATCCATTTTATTAAAAACATGAAACTTGAACTCAATGAATCCTTAAAACACCCCCCACCAAACAAATAGTGGTTTAAGCCATGTGTTGTTTGGTTCTTGATCTTGGAACAACCTTCAATTTTAGTTTATTATTATTATTTATTTATTGATAAAAACTTTGGTGCAATTTTTGGCATAGTTCTTTGGATTATTCAAACCTCCAAAGTCTTCCCCCAAAAAATTGGAGTTCAATCCAATTTAAGACTAGGTTTAGTTCTATTTACATTGCATCCAACTAAAATTAAAAACTTGCCTAGACATCCACTCTCATGGAGTGGGGTATTACCATAGTACAAGGACAAATTGAGCACATGTTTGTTGAATAAATAATTAAGTTTGAAGATTCCATGTCAAGAAACAGAATATTACAAAATATTTTTCAATTAATATAATTTGTGCCCAAGCCACCAAGGTATTATGGTAGCGTAGGAAAAAATTAGGGAAATACAAAATCAAGAAAAGAAAATCATGACCATCAATGAGTTGGTAGCCACTTGGGTATCAGTTTAATGGTAATTTTATCTTGGGATTAAATCAAAATGATATGATGGCATAATTTTTTTCCCTTTTGTTTAGTGATGTAGTGTGTAACTAACACCACCACAATTTATTTCATAAGGTTTGTTGAAAGTTGGATTGTGGTAACTTTAAAAGCAAATTTTAATTTATTTTTTAAAAATATGTACTCGGGATTCCAAGGGAGTTCATCAACATGATGAAGATTATGTTTTTGGATGTCAAGGCCAATATCATAATCAATGGGAAATTGTCCAAAGGATCTGCAATCAAATGAAGGGTGCAGCAAGGTGTTAGCACTCTATTTGTTCTTCATCATTGGGGAAACCTTTAATGTGGTGATCCATGAAGGTCTCACAATTAACAAAATTCAAGGGGTTCAATTTTTTATATCAATGAAAGATCAAGTGATAACATAATATGTTGATGATACTAGCTTTGCAATAAAAGCTTTTAGGTGGGTGTGGCACGACTAGCACAAATACTATAACTTTTCAACCATGCCTTGGATTTTCAAATTAATCAATCTAAATCAATTGCATTTTGGCTAAGGGGCATGTAGAAAGACCAACTTAAATAGTTTGGACATTTGGTTCGATGTGGGCCAACTTGAAAGCCATCTTTAAGTTGCTTAGGACACATTTCAATCTTTCCCTAGATTTGGTGGAGGTGAAAAAGTTATTGTTGGAGAAGGTTTGACAAAAACTAACCTATTTTTCATAGATTTCATAGGTCATGATTTGGTAATAATAATCATGTGAAATTTTCTTTTCACAGGTTCATATGGAATAAACATAGGGGTCATTCATCTACTTATATTGTTTGAAAATCAATGTCATGTGCTTGTTTGTATTGTTTAAACATAGATTTTGTATGTCTATTCCTGTTGTTTACACATGAAAGTCATACACGTGACTTTCATGTTTAAACGATATGAATCCATGAAATAATAAATTTCACACAAATTCAAAACGAAACCATGAAGCTTATAAATTTGTGATGTTGGTCAACAATAAAGTTATTGCTAGCATGAAAGAAGGTAGTGGTCAATAATATCCTCCTTTCTACCTTACAATATTTTGTCAATGTATGGGGAGGAATTAAGGAAGGATTTTTTTAAAAACTAAATATCTAAATAACTATCTATGGGTTATCTCAACAAATATTTACATATGTTGAATAGCTTCGGATTAGTGTTGTGAGAAAATAAATGATGGTGGTTTAAACTACCTTATGGACCCAATAAAGGCCATGAATGCATTTTTTTCCAAATGGGTTCTACATCCATTTGAATTGGGAATCTTTTAACTTACAAGAGCTTTTGAAGTTTAGGCTAAGGAACGTTGAACTTCATAAATGAGGAAAATGGCCCCCTAACCTTAAGTTGTATGTCCAAATAAACCACAAGGGAGCCCTTGGTTTGGCCATTTGGAGCTAACTAAAGAAGGCATGGGCTAAGATGGCAAAGGAACTAAAGCCTAACTATTCAAAATCAAAAAAGAGGCACTAGTTATTAGCTTTTGTTGGAACCTTGGATAGGGGGTTTCTCAAAAGGGGAAACTACTAAATTACATTCCTTGCGCTAGATTGCCATTGTGAACATTTGGGGAACTGCTAAGGGCATATTTGTTATTGTAAAAGATATTAAGGAAAGTTTGTGCTTTTAAAAAAAAAAAGATAAGGTGTGAAAGGATTGTTTTTAAGTTGGGAAAGCTTACAAAAAATGCAAAATGGCTACTACATGGCATGGGAAATGAGATTATTAATTCCTTGTATAATATGCCAAACTAGTTCCACCTTTAGTCCTGAATGCAGGTTGGTTGCACAACAATTAAACATCCCAATAAAAGTGAATTTACACTTAGTTGGGGCATAATTTAAAACATTTACACCATTTAGAAACATATGAATAATTGCCAAAAGGAATTTGGGTTGCATTAATGAGAAAGTGGCACAAGTTGGGTGGTGGAAATCATTAAAGGTCAAAGAAAGGTGTGTTTCTTGGTGTTTTGTGACAAGGTGGGTCTTTGGAAATTGACCTTAAGGTATACTCATGGAAAGGAAGGGAATCTCTACTATCTTTTATCACAATGTTAAGAAACTCCATGCTTAAGACTAATATAATGCAAAAGAGGTGGAATGAACTCTTACCACTTAATTTCAAGTTAAGGTGGACCAACACATGAAAATAATAATAGAAAAAAAAAGAGGTTGTTTTCATATGAGCTATATGGAATATGGTAGTTGCCATAAACAAGTCATTCAATTACACTTGCCCTTTCTTTGGAATTTATAGCAAATCAATCTTGCATAGATTTGGGGGAATGTTAGCATGCCTAACGCACATGGGGTTATGTTCACGAAATCCTATATTACTTAATGGGTGGAACCAAGTCCGCCCAATAGGCCACAACTATGCAATGGAAACATTATGTTTTTATTACCAAAATTCCCAAAACATTTCACAAGATAGTAGGATCATGTTCATTTCTTAGGATGATCACATTTTAAACCATTTGGATCCAATGGAATGACTTGGTCTTTATTAATAAAGAATGGCAAATTGGTAGAATCTAAAAAATTATTTGGGATGCCTTGATTGATTATGGTAGGGTGGTTTAGGATAGATGTTTGAGGTTAATCAAGTGTTCTCTAGGAATTAGAGGAAGTTCCTTGGAGTTTTTGACAAGAGTTGGGGAAGAAACCATGTAATTTGACCTAGATTAGATAGAGAGTTAATGGTATTATGATAAGTTGAGAAGAGGCTTCAGTAATTAGGTTGGTGTTTGAATGCACAGTGATGCTCCCCTAGGTGCGGTTGGTATTTGTGTTTTTTCAGAATGGATTTTCTCATTTGTGCCAAAAAAACCTTATACTTATGTGGTTAAAAAACTTAGAGCTATTTTTAAGAAAACATTAACTTCATCCAAGTTTCAATTTTAGCAAGAGACAATCTAATGGCCCATATGCAAATTTTATATCGACAAATTTTTTATTTCTAATCTAGATACCTATCTAGAATCTAAACATGAACCTTCTAGTGTCATTAGTTTAAATTAGGTTTATTATTTTTGAGTTTTAGATTGGTTAGGGAACTAATTAAAAAGTGGACCTTTGTTACTAAGGACCATTTAAAATGAAGGTCTATGTTAGAAGTTTTGTGATGATTACATGTTTTTATTTTAGTTAACATAATTATTATAGATAACTTAGAATAATTGGGGTTGGAATTAGTTCTATTGGGAATGTGATTCTAGACATTTCGTGTTAGGATACAATCCTTTTGTTAGTGGTTTCAAATCACTTTTGGTGATTTGAAATTCCATAACATAGTGTGTTATGTTTTTAAGTTTTTCTTATGTTTGTGTAGCTTTTCATTACACATGGTGTTTGTGTTTTGTTTTCTATGTTTTGGGCTTGGATTCCTATGTTGTTGTAAGTGAACTTGTTTTGAATCACCAAAAGTGCAATTTAGTTTTGTTTGGTGTTGTAGTTAGATTTAATGGATTAAACATTATTTTGTGTTTCATTTTTTGCATGATTTATAAATTATGTTTGCAAAAGTTTTATTCTAGCTAAAAATTATAAATGTTCATAGCTTGGTTTGAAAAACCTTCGAAAGTAATTTTGGTCTTTTTTTGGGTGACTTTCATTAACACTTTGTGAGGTGTTGAACCCCACTAGGGGTTTGGTTACCCCGAAACATGGAGAAAAAATATGCAAGAACTATTAAAGGGATAGCCATTGGAAACACTTGAAAGGTGTGACAAAAAAACACAAAGGCAACCCATTCGAAGACAACCATTCTAATTACACACTAATTGGAACATTATAAGGTTGGGAGCCATGCTTATCCAATTTGATGATGATGGTCGAAAGTTTGTGGTGGCATATGCCAATTGGCCCGACAACAAGATAGAAACCAACTACAACTCATATGAAGGGGAATGCCTTATAATTGTTTCATTAACACTTTGTGAGGTGTTGAACCCCACTAGGGGTTTGGTTACCCCGAAACATGGAGAAAAAATATGCAAGAACTATTAAAGGAATAGCCATTGGAAACACTTGAAAGGTGTGACAAAAAAACACAAAGGCAACCCATTCGAAGACAACCATTCTAATTACACACTAATTGGAACATTGTAAGGTTGGGAATTGTGCTTATCCAATTTGATGATGATGGTTGAAAGTTTGTGGTGGCATATGCCAATTGGCCCAACAACAAGATAGAAACCAACTACAACTCATATGAAGGGGAATGCTTTATAATTGTTTGGGCAATTTCATCATTCCAATGTTACTTTTATGGTAGTTCTTTCACCTTGGTTATTGATCACTAACCTTTCAAGTTTTTTATGGAATTAAATTAACTCATAGGAAAGTTAATCAAATGGGCATTTATTCTGTAGGAATATGATTTTGATGTTATTCACAAGGTTGGTAGGGTTAATCAAAATGTCAATAGGTTGAGTCAAAATTCACGTTCCAACGAAGGAAAGGATCCACATGAGCTTGGTGGCATGATGATATGGATTTGGAGGTGGTACTAAGATGGCATACTTTTGCATACTTATGTACCTTGTTGGGATGTTCTAGGGATGTACCTAAGGCAAGACCGAGTAATGGGGATTCCTAAGAAAAGGATATTGAACCAAAGGGCAATGGTGTTTTGGATATACATGATGATTTATTTGTTATTGCATATTTACAAACAAGTGGGGGTTTTGGTTGGATTAACACCCAAGGAGCTAAATTGGGTTATGCACATGGCTAAACAATTTAAATGGGAAGGTAATTCCCTACTACGGGTGTGGATAGATGGATGAATATGGGTAATACTTTGCACATAACAATGTGAGGGCCTTGTCAGCATGCTCACCAAAAGTTGGGTCATTTTGGGGTTCAACAAACTTATAATTTGCTCCAAACACAATACTAATGGTGAAGGATGTAATTGCAAGTTTAACATTTTCTTTTTTGGTGTATGGTGTGTGATCAAATTTAAACATCATTCAATGCACCTACACCTCATCTACAACCCTTACTAATTATGGGGCTAAAATATCGATGGAGTTTGGATTTTGCAAACTCATTGAGTTTGACACCTTGACATAACCTATATGTTTTGGTTATGATCAAACATTTCTCCAAATGGTTGGAATTGGTGCCATTGTTGAATCATAGCAGTGAAAGATCTACCTATGCATTTTTGGACATAATGTTTAGTAGACTTGGTGTTCCAATAGAGATTTTTACTAACCAAGGCATGAAAATCCGTGGGGAATTCCAAGAGTTGTGTGAGAAGGCGTTGATAGATCATTAGATTTTTTCATAGGATCATCTCAAAGCAAATGGGTTAACCGAACAAATGGTACAAACAATGAAACAAGGATTGCATAAGTATGGCCTCCAAAAAGGTCACACTAGAGATTGGGACCTCAAGTTACCATGGTGGGTCATTAGAAATAGGTTCAATTAGCAAGCCTCTTTTACATCATTTTCACCATATTTTTTGTTAATTTGTCATGACCCTAAACTACCAACCTCCATTCGATGTGATGTTATGGTAGTAATGAATTTGGATGATCCTATAATGTGGTTTCAAGCATGTGAACAAATAATATTTTTATTCAAAAGTGTGATGCTTATGGCTATGGAGAATCCAACAATTTCTTGGCACCATGATACTTTTCAGTATGCCACAATTCATGGAGGTGGTATTAACCTTAGATTCATAAATTTGAGCTTGGAGATTTTGTGTACTTGTAGTAAACAATATTGATTACTTTGGATGTGACCACAATATGTGTTATTTTACATGTGCAAAAGGTCCTACCTTTTGGAGTTTTATTGTTGAAAGATTGAAATGGTCAGAGACATGGAAGGATCACATGCATGTGTAATGTCATCTTCCTCATATGGATTGTTAGATTGACCTTTATTTGGTAGTTATTCTTGTTAAACTTTGTTGTATGTTGTATGGGCAAGCCATAGGGGCGACCACCATGTTGATTTGTGATCAATGTTCACAAGATTGTCATATGGGGTGTTTGACACCACCATTGCAAGAAGTTTTGGTTAGCAAATGATTTTGTCCTTAGTGCACCAAAAAAACCTAGGTTTTTATTCTTATAGTTAGATGATAGGAAATTCCCTAGGTTTCTTTTTAATGGGACACACAATCGGCTAAGGATTTGGGGGATTACAAGTAGGCAATTAACGATGGGGCTCCCATTTGCACCTAGCCTATTGGGCTTTTCACCTTAGAACCAATGTGTTTTCCTTTGAGAAATAATCCATAAGACTTTTCATGTTGTTATTTGGTTTCAAGGGATCTTAGCCCCAAATAGGGGGACAATTTGGATGGATATATTAAGTTTATGAGGTGTGATGTTGTTTTATTTTGGGATGTTGATAGTGATGGTTATAGGCATTGGCAATTGGACATTCAAGGTCCAATGAAATAGAGCAATCCTACATATTGGATGAAAGCCATAAATTGGACCTATGCCCTTTATATGAGGGTCCAAGACCAAAAAGTGGAAACCAAGGTGAAACCTACATGGCACCATTTTGGATGGAAAATCAATTGGTTCAAACCAAAAAACAAGGCTTAAAAGGGGAGCTAATGGTTTGAAGAACCTAGATGCAAGCTAGGGTCCAAGGCAAGATCCAACTCAAGGACTCAATTTGCTTCAAATGAGTCCAAATTGGTTCTTAGGAATTCAGACCTTGGACCCCCCACATAAAGTGGGCCTAAGTTAGACCCTTGTTGCTGCAATCCTTAGTTATGTGGGTGTCAATGAGCTTGTGGGTAGGCAAGGATGGGTCTATGTCGATGAATTAACATGATTTAACATGATTTCAGTTTTTCTTTTTTTTTAAAACTTGAAAACATGATTTTGACACATATAATGGATTTTTTGTGAAAAGAAATAGCCCTAATTTGCCAGATTTTGGGAAAAAAAAAGAAACTAAAATTGCCAGATTTCTACAACAGGTTCTTAGCAGATAGCCAAAATATAACAGAATTCTTAAGTTTTTTTAATAAATTTTCATGTCTGGTCTATAGCCAAATTTGGTTAAATCTTTTTGTGGATGATTGCCCCTTTGGCTACCTCACAAAATCTCAAATCTCAACATCCAAATTAAGATTTTTCCAACTTGTCAAATCTTACAAATTGGAAAATCTCAAATCTCAACATTTCGAAATGTTCATCAATATTTTCTGCACCATATAATACGATTCTTTGTTGCCATGTGGGCAACTTGTTCTAAACCCAAGTTACCACATGGGCAATGTAGCCAATTTTCCAATAATAATAATAATAATAATAATAAGAAAAATCCATATTCTCATATTCCAATTCATTACACGAAAAATTGGCTATTGATGGTACCAAGGTACAACTAATGCCAAACTCTTTCAACAAGTTTACAAAAAAAATAATTTAAAAGATTCTTTAATTTTCCTTGACAAGATTTTGTGCCTTGATTTAAAATTATTTTTTTTTTGAGAATTTCAAAAATTCTGAAAATGATTATAATATTATTTCGCACCTTGGGTGTGTCCCATATTTTAGTAAAGCCTAGTCCATGGGCTTTACTTGGTGTAAAGACCATGAAATTATTTGTTTTGCATTTTTTTCCCCGTGATACTCCAAGGGTATCTAGCAGATATACACGGAGTTATGGGGAAAAAAAAAGAGGGCAGTTCTTTCAAAAAACTTAATACTCACTTTTGTAGGCAATTACATTTTTGGAAAAAAAACATTTTCTGCTGCCCTACACAAAAATTATGCTCTATAAGGCTACCTCTAAATACACTATGAACTTGTCGTAATGTTGGAATATGATGTTTTTTTTTTTTGGTCAATCCCAAACTTGTTTATTGTCATGATATTTCCTCTTTTTTTAATCAATTAATTTTAAATTAATAACTACTTATTGGTTTATTAAATTTCAAATGAAAAATAACTTGGTAGATAAAATTACAACATATCTTTCTACAATTTTATTATTATTATTTTTTTCCACCCATATGTTTATTTAACCTTGATTTTAAGACAAATTAAAATAATTCTTACAAGGGTGATTTTTGGCACACCTACATTTAGGTGCATTCACACCTAAATGTTAAGTCAATGTTAAGTGAAAAATATAAGTGGTACCCAATGTTAAAATGGGTGATTGTTTAATATTAATTAATGAATGTTAAACTTAACATAAAATTGTCGTGATAAAATAGGGTTTAGGGTTTAGGTTCTAAATGACTAGCTTGTGTGTTAGGGGACTTTATTACTAGAGTCCTTATTAAACCCACCCAATAATGGGTACCAACAACAAAAGCAACCCAAAGCCCTGTGTAAAAAGACCATTAAAAGTGGGTTTAGATGGCTTTGGTACCATCTCTACTTCACATGAGCCCCATATGAGCTTTGTCTTTCTCTCTTTCTCTCTTTCTCCCTCCCTCCTCCTCTTCCTTTGAAACTGGTTGAATTTTAGAAGAGGAGAGAAAGACAAGCTGATTGATGTGTGAGCTCAAAAGGGTTTTAATTCAATGACAAGAGAAAACAAGGAAAACAATTAAATTTTAAATAAATAAATGAAGCCTGTGAAATGAAAGCCTCTCTGGTATCCTACTTACATGAAGTTGCAAACTCTCTTTTATATAACTAATTAATTAATTAATTAATTATACTTATTTCTTTCTCTTTACTCTTACTTTAATATTTTTCTCTTTTACTTTCCAGCCACAAAGATGGTGATGATGAATCATTTAATTACATTCAATCTTAAACTTCCAAATTCTTTTACAAAAAAAGGTTGAGTGCTCCTTTTTCTTTTTTCTTTTTTTTTTTTTTTTTTTAAACATATGAAGAAGTGGGTTGTAAGAGTAAGATGTCTGTTTAGTAATCTTCTTCAACAACTAAAGGAAAAAAGGGGATTAAAAAAAAAAATTTTAAAAGAAAAGAAAAAAAAAGAGAAGAGAAAAATGGACCAAAGACCCAAATCATGTATTTTTCTTGTAAGCACTTTTAGTAGGTAGGGTTAAAGATTGTGCCCCGCACCAAGCATAGGCATAGGTGGGCAAAAAAGCTCATGGGGTGCTTGTGATAAGTTAGCCAAACACTTATCATCCATTCATCACATGACCTATGATCAAATGCATAGAAGGAGACATTTTTGTTAATTTTTTTTCTTACTTCCAACTATTTGATCTTGAAAATGTGTTTGGTAATAGGGATGACAAGTAACATTAGTTAAAAAAGAATTGTCCCTTTATTTACAAAAATTGTCTGGTAATAAGGTGGGAGTTTTCACAATTCAATGCAAAAGGATGCACAAAAAAGCTCTAAAATATTTATGTTCATGAAACTTTAAGTGTTTGGTGAAAGGTGTGTTTTAAGACATATTTGCAATTTTTTCAATTCATCATGTTTGGTGTAAGGTTTAGGTATAAGCTTTAACTTGTCACAACTAAATGCACCAAAATGAACATAATTAAGGGTTTGATATAGGGTCAAGAGATCTTGTGGTTCATTATGTGAAGATAATGTTTGGTGATGGGAGGACATTTCTTAAACTAAAAGGAATACATTCACACCATAAATACCCTAAAAATTATCACTATCTTTCAATGCACATATAGCTAAAGAATCATAGAATCAAAGGACACATTCTTGCTTTGGGATATTTCTACTCAAAATTAATGAATAACCTACATTTTGCATTTCCTGTCAAAATAGGAAAAAACACAATCTAAATTTTAGAATTCCAAGCTAATTGCAATTATTCAACAAGTCATTCACAACCTTTACTCATTTCAAGCATGTCCAAACTATCACAAAGTTACAAGGATGAGCTCGAAAGCTTCATAGATCTTTTAGTTCATAGATCATGACTACTAAAACCTAAAATAAAAGAGGAAAACGTAGATGTGAAAGTAGATTAACAATCTAATAAGAATATAATTTCATACATAGACAAAGTCTACAAGAAGAAGTATAGCAAATATGTGTATTATCATTGACGTCAACAATTTTGTAGTTTTCCCACACACCAAAGAAAAAATGTTATTGTAGGAAGGAGAGTAGGCTATCATTGATTTCAACATGTTGCAAGACATAGAAGGTTCAAGTTCACACTTATGACTTGCATAAAAACAATATCAAATATTTAGATTGGAAAAGCTTTGCAAATTTTTAAGATTCCAATTCTTTTAGTGTAGTGAGAGAATGGCATGTTGTGTAATCCTATCTTTATCTAACTAAATTTTTGAGTACATGATACATGATAGGAAATGCAAGGGCATATCACTTATGGAGTGTAAGTGTGAACGACTCATTTGCTAGATGTTAGGCCCAAAAAGATTAGTTTCACAAGATGTTTAATGTGCCTCATAGGAGTTCTTTGTTGAATCAAATGACTTTGAACAAGGAGAATGTTCCACCTCAACTTACATCACGCCCAAGAAATAAATTAACGAGGAAGAATAAGGCTTTATTACAACACAAGAATCACATTGACATATGAAGATTTGGAAGAAGCCATAGACGTGATCAAAAGAAATGTAACCTCCTTGAGGAGGCGCCAATAGGCATTGGAACATACCACTAACATCACTTTCTAATCACCTAAATGGTACAACCAACTCTAAGAAAGTTAACCCATTAGGTGTCCTCACAAAATAACAAGATGGAGTTATCATTGCCTAGATTCTAAATATGCAAAAATGTGAACCATCTATATCATTGCAAAATTCAAGTTGAAAGTCATATAACTCGCTTAAACTCAACTTACACCATTTCAAAAAGGAATACCCAAAAACATTTAGTGGTATTGGTTTAAGCAGAAACATCCAAAGTTGACAATTTTTAATAAGAGTTTTTCCAAGGAATAGAAGGGGTTCAATCATAGGATGTTAAATTGCAAAGTGCAAACTAATCTTTGATAGTTATTGAAAATTTCAAGGATTACCATAACACCTTTGCCATTCTAGCAATAATTAAATTATTTTCAATAAATGTTATTTTTTTTCAAAATTAATGGCAAAGTTACTACAATAATCATATTTGGTTATTTCACCTATTACCTCAATACCTAGGTTGGTTCAGTAACAAGGTGCCTAGTAATTAAATTTATTTTGTTAGTTATGTTCAACAATAAAAAATGATAATATTCTACAATTCAACATTATATTAATAATGAAGCTATTACATTTAAAAGCTTGATTCAAATTTTTGACATGACAAGCATGTATTTTTTTATAAATTGTAATAATTCCAAGAAATAATTGATTAGTGTTTAACCAAACTACCTCCTATGGTACTTGCATAGGAAAAACCGTAGTTCTCCCCCAATATTTCAAATTTATACCTATTCAAACATGTTTCTTAAAACATTTTCACTAACAACTATAAAATGGCATGTATTTCAAATTTTGAATGAGGTAAACCTCATATTGATGTGAAAATGGGTTACACAATCAATTTGCGCTCAACTAATATAGGTTTCAAAATATTGGCCAAAAGAATTTTATTTTTTTTGCATTGGTTGGCAACATTGATTAACTAGACATTGATTGCGATTGATTAGACAATGTTTGGCCCACATGTGACATATATATGTTCTCTTGATGTATATTTTCCAATATTTATTGTTTATGGGAGGGGAGGGGCAAACATTAATTCTAAATTGTGATATGGTAAATACTAATTACCATCTCAAATACAACATTGTTGGAGCTATTATTATAAGCCCAACATATTTAAAACAATTGTAATCATTGACCCACATAGACAACAAGGATGGAAAATTTGGAAATAAACATCAAATATCCCCATGAGATTCCAAATTAAAAAATCCAATAGCATAATTGATCTATATTTTCTTTTAAAATTTCATTAAAATACTATTGAGGCTTTTCCATGTCCATCCAAAAAATACTCTTCAAACCAAATTCAAAGAGAAATTCCTTACTCTTTTTATGAAATGTGAATTATGGGTCACATTAGGCAACATGACTAGTTTTCATATTCTCATTGCTCCAATTTGAAACTTTTAGAATATCCATTTATATGGATTAAATTTTTTTTATAAAATTCATCAAATTTTCCATAAATTTTTTATGAAGTTTTTTCATTCAATTTTTAATTAATCTTCACCAAATTTGATAAGAATGTAAAGTACCTTAAGGCCCCCTTTATACTAGATCCTTAAATCCCATGACCATTAAGGAGAAGACATAGATACACTCAAAGGATATTATATGGAATTGATAAACAATTAATTTGGTAATGAATAAAAATTTTAAAAATTTGTTACTTGAACAATGCATGATGCAAATTAAGCATGAGATGAAATTGAAATATAAGGATCACAACTTTTGTTGACAAGATCGAGGGGTGATAATTTTTTTTCCCCAATTAAACCTTCTATAAATTGATCTTAGATAATCTTTTAATGGTTTCCACTAACGACAATTTAACAAAATTATTAATGACTATTTTTCGAAAAGCTTTTGTTGATTTTGTTTTCTAAAAGCTTCTACCAATTAGACTTTTAAAGAACTTCTATTAACTATTATTCTAAAACTTCTAGAAGCCTCCACTAAATACCTTACAAAATTATAAGCATATTTGTTAATGCTTTTGTTAGAAACTTTTTTTTGGTTTACCATTTGTCACAATGACCATTGAAATAAAAAAAATCTCTAATTGGAGGAAAAAAGCTTGCCAAGATATAAATTCACTTTACACAAAGATAAAGGCTTAAGGGACCAAGGAAATGTGATGGATGAAAAATGAACATTAAATGTAATGTGGATTTAATGTTTCATGAACTAATGGATTTCATGCTAGGCCCATCTCAAATAGGTGGGCGTTCCATCCATTAAAGCATGAATCCAAAAAAAGTTGTGATTGGTCTAAAAGAAAGTTTTAATAATTTTTTTGTTTGTTGCTAGTTTTGACGCAATACCCATCACAATACATTTAAATCAAAAATAATAATGAAAGGCAATTTACTACTAATTTTTGAGGTAGTTAATATTGGACCCATTTTCTTCTATTTCTTAAAAAATAATAATAATAATAAATAAAATCATGTTGTCCCTTATTGAAACTTGCAGCAATTTTTTTGGGCAATTTTGCAAGTCAAAATTTGTGCAATTGCCAAAAATCTGATTTCAATTTAGACAAAGGATTTTTTTTAAATTGAAAATTTGCTAAACAAGGAAGCTATTGGTACTAAATTTGGAAGTGGTTAGAATTGACACTTGGGATTATTTTTTTTCATTTTTTCAACAATTGTCTTCTCATTTTATCCCCTTTTAGAACTTGCGATGATTTTCTAATTACATAGAATATCAAGCTAAACCATAGTGTAAAGAGGGCATAAGTAAGTTATCCCATGTGGACAAAAGAGCCAAAAATAAAATAAAAATAAAATCATATATGTTAATTCACTATGTCCGTCCGTTCGTCTGTCTAACGGGGGTTTTGGGGGGTGGGGGAGGGAGAGGCCGGTGAAGCAGCGGGCGATCGGTGTCAGTCTGTGACGGGGGTTGGACCACCATGGTTTCCGTGTACAAACCGTCTCCACAAAGCATTACAGTCGAAGGGTAGGAATGACGGTCGGATCGCATCCCTCTCCCACCGCACCAGGCGAATATAAAAACCTTCCCCTCCCCCCCTTCACTACCAAAAGAACCGGCGGTTATATAGAGGAACGTGTTTTCGAAAATTTCCAAAACTTTCGAGAACCAAGGTTCAAAATGTCAGAATCGGGGTTTTGGGTTTTCTCACGTCGGGTAAGGGAGTAAATACTCGGACTAATAACCTGAGGGTACACACGGCTGGTTCTGATACCCGCACAATGTCAGTCGGGACCATTGCGCGTTCAGGGTGGCTGGAGTGGCGTAGCCACGGGTGTGCGAAGGTCACGGGTACCACTAGTAAAATAGTAATTAAGCTTTATTAATTCACTTAGTCCGTTCGTCTGTCTGACGGGGGTTTTGGGGGCTGGGGGAAGGAGAGGCTGGTGAAGCAGCGGGCGACCGGGGTTGTCTGTAACTGCTGTGAAATTTCTAAGTGCCAATTAAAACTGACTGCGGCTTTTCCTTTTAGTACATTTCTAGGTGCCAATTAAAACTAACTGCGGCTTATCCTTTTGGTAAATTTCTCAGGTCCCAATTAAAACTGACTACGGTTCAACCTTTTGGTAAATTTCCAGGTCCCAAACTACGACTTTTCTTGTAGAGTCATTATTAGGTAAAGGGAAAGATACGGGTATCCGGGGTGACTAACTAACCACGTGCCGGGATCTGGAACGTCGACTGACATCTTAATCGACGGATTACTACTACACAACGGACTCCAAAATCCAGGTGCCAAAAGCGCTGCTTAACCGACGGTTATATAGAGGAACGTGTTTTCGAAAATTTCCAAAACTTTCGAGAACCAAGGTTCAAAATGTCAGAATCGGGGTTTTGGGTTTTCTCACGTCGGGTAAGGGAGTAAATACCCGGACTAATAACCTGAAGGTACACACGTCTAATTTTGATACCCGCATAACGTCGGTCAGGACCACTGCGCGTTCGAGGTGGCTGGAGTGGCGTAGTCACGGGTGTCCAAAGGTCACTAGTACCACTAGTTAAGCTTTAAAACACATTTTAAAAAAAACTCATTTGAAACTAACCACCTTTGTACATGGGTAAAGGTGCATTCACACTTGGTGTTAAGGAATTTAGTGTTGAGTTCCCTAACATCACATCACCATTGCTAGTTTATTTAGGACTTTAAAAAAATAAAATCTATTTACCATGATATTTTTATCTTAAGCTAACATTCACTTAACATTAAGCTATCACTCATTTAACATCAAATGCCACCTAGGATGATGCCACCTAGATTTTTTATTTAACATTGACTTTAACATCAAGTGTGAATGCACCATAAGTATCGTAGGTAGGTAAGTATGTAAAGAATGTACATGAATATCGCAAAGAAAAAAAAAGTACATACCATAATACCTTGGCAACTTTGGCACATTTCTATCAATTAATTCAATTAATTAATTAATTATTGAAGATTTCCAATTTCCAAAAACAGAATATTCCAAAATATTTTTCATTTTTCCTTCACAAAACATTTTTCAAACAGAAAAATTATTTTTTTGAGTTTTTTTGAGTTTTTTTTTTGGGGCATTTCCTAAAAATAATATAATTTGTGTTGAAGTCACCTGGAGAAGACACTAGGGTGACTACAAGGTACATAGTAGGTAGGTAGGTAGGTAGGTAGGTTGTAGGATGCATGTGGATGGTTAGTACATATCTGACCACAAGTGATAAGCTATGAGACATGGGTCATTTTTTTTTTCCAATTCTTTCTCCAAAATATCTGCAAAATAGCAAAAAATCACCACCCAATTTTTTTTAAATTTAAAATCACTAGGTCAGATGATGCTGATGATTTCCCAATTGAGTTTGAGGAAAATGGTTCCCCCAAAAAATAATAAATAAATAAATAAATAAAATATAGTTATGGTTGTTATTAGTTATTACTCTCGGCTCCCTCCCTCTCTCTCTCTCTCTCTCTCTCTATTCCTCTCTGTGTCTGTCTCTCTCTCTGTCTCTTTTTTCTATTTTCCTCACACCCCTTTCCCTTTCCAGATTGCTCCCCCATCATATCTCTAATGGACCACCTTTGCTTCTCATCCACCTAAATTACACTACACTCATCACTACCCGCTTTGTTTTTTTGTAATACAAAAACTATAACACTCTGATCCAAAAATCCAATTTTTTTGGGCTTCTTACATTTGCGCCTATATTTTGATTCAGGGTCTTTCTTGTTCTCCAAAGAGGTGTAAATCATCATCGTCATCGTTGTTGTCATCATCCTTTCCCTCCAGGTTTAATGTGACAAGCTTCATCCCACCAAGAACAAGCCTACCCACCCATAGTGCTTAGGATGATGGGTGGGTAGGTGGATGGGTTTCTCCTCTTTTGTATGGAGCTTAATTTGATGTGTTGGGTATGGAATAGAAAGCTTCGAAAGTGTAATACAAATGGCAAACAATGGCAAACATGTAGAATTGCTTCTAAAAAGACCCTCAATTTTTACACAATCCTTGATACCGATCACTCACTGTCATTGACTATGCTTTTAAAATTATACACAATTAGTTGCATCTGTTTCAAGAGGAATTTGAACTGAAGAAGAAGAAGAAGAAGAAGAAGAAGACGACGACAAAGAAGGAGAAGAGAAGAAGGCAACAAAACCAAAATGGGTGCACAAATCAGGTGAGGCAGGAAGAAGAAATTCATTCGTTCATTCATTAGAATCCCCAAAATTCAATTGGGAGATTTTGGAAGGCAGATTGGAGGTGCTTGCTTGGTGTGCTGAATAATCATTTTATCAAGGAAAACAGAAAAAAAGCTTGAAGTAATTGTATAGCCATGCCCACCTCATGGCGCTGTATGTGGCAGACTGGTCGCCAAACTCCACAGCACCCACAATCTAGTACACACTTCCAACAGATCATATTGACACACAAATATGTTGTTGCGCTTTTTGCCTTCCTTGTCTCCGTTGATCTGGTACCTACTTCTCAATTTCCAGATATGTTACCAATCTATATCAAGCATAACAATATGTCTCTGACAGTTTTATTGAGACCAATTAGGATGAGTCCAAAAGCTTAGGGGTGTACTGCATTATCCATTGCAACAGAGTTCTGTAGCTGTCAGAACTCAAAATTATGTGAAAAATCCTTCAAACAGCTTCTTTAATCAATACCCACAGAAGAACAGAATAGTTTGAAGACAGTGGAAGATTTTTTTTTGGCAGGATGGTCTGCAGATGTGTACCTTTTTCAATTTGTGGAATTTGGAGAATTTTGTTGATCCTTGATCTGAATTTGGATGTGTACACTGCAGATTGAGATTGTGGCAGTGTTGTGCTATCAACTGTTCACAGCAAGTTATTTTCCATGGCATCTGTATCCAATGATGCTCAACCGAGCTGTGGAGCTGGTTGCTTTCATCTGCTCCCGTGGCTACATCCCTTCCTTGGTACCCATCCAGAGTCTTGTCGTAATAAAATTCTTAGGATTTCAGCAGTAAATATTCCTCCTTCTTCAGCTGCTGACAAGGATGTTTGATTGATGCACATCCTTTGCATTTTGGGAAAATGTCTTGGGGAGTTGTTATCGGAAGTTGATAGGGCTGACATGATTGTAAAGACCTCATGCATGACTGGAAAGAAGGTGTATGACATTGGGTTCTTCAGTATTCATTGGCACAAATCATGTTGTCACTGCTTTCACTTGCGGTATATGCAACACGACAGCCATGTAAACGATACAACTGTGCGGCACCTCTTGCATTATACAGCATTCTCCTCTCCTACCAGGTATGTGGAATCCTCCTACACCCAACCAACCCAACATTGAAATAAATTTTTTAAAAAAACCAGCTCCAATTACTCTTCTTCAGTGTAAGTCTTTTTGAGCAAAATTCAGTATTGACAAAGATTCTCAAACATTCATGGGTTATCATCATGCACTTTTGTGAACCAGAATCATGATGGGTTTGCTACCTGAACTTAATAGGTTATCATGATGGGAAGTCATGGTAACCTTGCTTGGGTTTGGGATGTCAGACCTTTGTCGCCATTATGATAGTCAAGGTTTCGAGAATGCCAATGGCAGATGACGAAGGCCATATCATTGCCAATTGGCCTACCACACAAGTGTCCCCAATTGCTGGTGTTGATGAACATCATCTCCGCCCACTTGTATGCATAACTCACATCCTTTTTTTTTGCCTCACCCACAATTATATTCGTAACTGTAAATCATCTCAGAACTTGAAGAAGTTGTGGATCACACAAGTCTGCAGCCTACATCAGAGCTGTGAAAGAACTTACACAACAGTTAAGATTGTGAGTCAGTTAGAGAAACTAAGAATCTCAGCATCAACTACTCTTGATGCCAAGTACAGTTAGCATTAGAATTGATGGCACATTCTTCTGTGCTTCTGAGTGATGAGCAGGGAATACAAATCATAGGTCTGTCACCAAGGGCAATGAGGGCACGGATCATCAATCAGGTAGCATCCCATCATCATCAGCATCATGGTGCAGTGCCCCCCACTACCAGTCTTTGTTCCAGTACAACTACAGACCCCAAGCCATCGATGAGTGACCTGAATGAAATCATATACGCTGTGCAACAACCTGACGGAGAAAAGGTCACATCCATGATTCATCATCATCTCCATTGACTAGATATAGGAAAACAGTGACTCTGCAACATGGAAGAAATTTTTTACTTCTCTTACTAATTTGCCCCTTGAGGATGGATCTGCAAGCTTAGCATAAAAACCTCCATCCCCAATTCTTCAATTTCACTTACCCTGCAATTGATCACCACTTGAAAACCCAAGCATTAAATTACTAGAGTGTCTAAGTCACCAATGTACTGAGCAGTACTACCCGGTTTTGGAATGGATGCAGCTAGCTATTGCAAGGGTTTGCAAGGATCTGGCAGTGACAGAAAGCAACCTAGTAGCGCCTGGAACCTCTGGTGTGAGTTTGAATAAAGCAGCAGAGGGACATAGAGCAAGTTACCTGCCAATTGAGATGAGCTTGGCACCGCCACCTATGCAGATCACAGTTTCAGAGCCAAATGTTGAACACCCAATGTTACAGATGCATCATCCAGCTCTTCTTCATCTGCCCGCAAACACAGAGAGTCTTGTTACTGTAGTGACCCCAAGTGCAGCAGCTGGTAAAGAAATTACCACCTCCACAGTGGGTGTTGCAGAGCTTTCAGACCTCCATGATCTTCCTCTCTAATAATTTCGACTTTTGAAGTAGAGATTAATAATTGGGGTTTTTTGTTCAAAAATCTCACACTTGAGAGATCTTTGTGTCTAATGGGTGCTGCACATTCACAAATTGCCACCAAGTCATAAGGGAAAGATGGGTTGGGAGCAAAAAAAATCTTCTCACAACAAAGGCAGAAAAATTTCCAAACAAATTACAACTGCAAAGACTGTAAGTAGTACTGGTTTAAATGGCAAGAAGAATGCTTTGCACTCTCTTTATTTCTTACAAGCACACATTGTACAATTTAAAGTCTCACAACATGCTAACCACTCTTTTGTTGTATACCCTTACACTACCAAAACTGTCAGGTTTCCTGGAAAGATATCCAGGAAAGTTCATGTCCTGTTTTTTGTCAGCTCAGATGATGCAGTGCAAGATTTTTCGGAGTTAAGAAATCTTCTACTGAGTTTTGTAAACCTGCATGCCAGAATCACTCCTTCGAGTACTACCTAGGGTTCATGGGTGCTAGGGTTTCCTGGCTGACTTTCCACTCAGTTTTCAGAGAGTCTTTGCTTGCATGTACGTTTTTCTTGACAGCAAACGACTCAGTGTGATATCTATCCCTTCTAGAACAATCCATGTCCAGAACACAAAAAAAAACTGCAAAAAAATACGTGAAGGAAAATTAGGTATTGCAAGTAGAACTAAGCTGAAAACAGAAGCTGTATCATCCCTTCATAGATCAGCATTGGGAAATGCCCATCATACACAAAGGCAGAGATGCGATGCTCTCCTTCCTGGATATGCACACCTGGATATGCACAAAAGGATGTGAGGGACAGACAGTTTGGCCCAAGTTGCTTGGTGTCATCATCATCATCATCATCCATGACCTGCACCATATCCAGAGCATATATCCAAACCAGATCCCTATGAGAAAGAAGCATGCTACACATTGGCTGTTCTAACTTCTGTCTTGTGCATGAGCCTTGAGAGGCCGATCAGCAGACTTTGAAGGTCTGCTACTGCTGCTGCCAGTAACAAACTGCACCAGATTTGAACCAGGATTTCAACATGTTCTGCACAGGAAGCAATGTCTAGAGCAATGTGTACACAACACAGCAGTCCTTACAGGTAGACATTGAAAATCATGTCATGGAATTGTCATACCTTTCAATGGCAAGTGCCATGTATCCAGTTTATACTTGGGACCCCCGAATCTGTTGCACCCAGAAGTTTAGTTCCATCTTGCAAGAATTGTCACCATCATACCGCAAGAGCTCCAACAGCAAATTGGTCCATCATCATCACATGACTGGAGTTTTTCCTATTTCACAGTCTATCTTGATACTGGATTGATACTGGAGGACACCCAAACTCAGAAATTCTGTGCTGAAATTTCTTCAGTTGAAGAGGGAAAAAAAACAAAACTTGCAGGTGCCTTACTGCCCAAATCTTGTCTTGAAGTAAAATTTCAATTGAAGAGAAAAACCAAAGCTCGATGAAGAGCAGGAAAGGCTGTCATTAGTGCTACCAACACATAAGCAGATGTCCACACAAGTCCATGGAATACCATCTGTCCCCAAGTGTATGTTGTTCTTCTTGCCATAGCCACCACCACCACCACCACCACCACCACTACCACCTCAATCCCTTCTTTCTCCCCCCACCCAAAACACAGTTCCAACAACCTTTCCCTTCTGTAGGGAAAGCTGATTTTCTCAAACCAGTTTTCTCAACACCCACATGTCTACAACATGAAAACTTCACTTCTTCAAAACATGACCCACATGCTCAATCATCATCACAACAGAACCCAAAACACAAAAATACCTAAAATCATGAACTGGAAACCTCACTCACTCACTCACTCACTCATCTACTTTACATTCTTCCAAGCACAAATCTGAGCTCAAGGATCTCAAAGGACAAAGAGAACAGAAACAACCAAAAGAGCCAACAAAAAGGCTAAATAACAAACATGCAATTGCAAGAATGAGTTTGTGCTAGTTCTTCTGATTCTGATCTCTTTCTACAGGGAAAAAACAATCCAAAACCGCATCCCAACAAAACAGATTCACCACTGGAGATTCCCAGTACATGATCAGCTGACTGAGAATATGGCTGATCCAGTCCAACTCTACCTACCTACCTACCTACCTGCCTGCCCGCCTGCCTGCCTGCCTGCCTGCCTTGCTTACCTACCTACCCAAATTACCTACCTACCTTAATACCTACCTGTTTGCCTTATCTGCATCTACAGCACACAACTCCATGGATTTTATCCAAATTTTCTGCCCCCCTTTTTAGCCTAGTAGGGTGAGACACCATTCCGCCAGGCGTTAACTGGTTTCACCAGGACTATTCCAGGGCGTAAGGGCGAGATGCCATTCCGTCAGGCAGTAACTGGTTTCATCAGGACTATTCTAGGGCGTAAGGGTGAGATGCCATTCCGTCACGTGGTAATGGGTTTCACCTGGACCTATTCCACGGCGTAAGGGCGAGATGCCATTCTGTCAGGTGGTAATGCAGTGGGTTTCACCTAGACCTATTCCAGAGCGTAATGGTGAGATGCCATTCCGTCAGGTGGTAATGGGCTTCACCAGGGTCTATTCCATTGCATAACTTGTGTTCTTCGCCCACCCATTGATTCACAAAGCTACAATGTTTGTTTTTGGCCACCATCAATTCATGTCACAAGTGGAATTACGACGGCCTAGGCTAAATAAAGTCATAGGGCATCTCAAAATTGAACACTTGGATTTATTCCCTTTGAATACCTGACAAAGTCAGGAATAGGGTTAGGGTTAGGGTTTAGGGTTTTAGTTTTAGTTTGTGCTTGTTTGCAACTGCAATTAGACCTCTTGTCTCATTTTGTTTTCTCTTATCTCCTTCACTTTTAGCTTTAGCAACATTCACAATGCTTCCTTGATTATAATCATATTACATTAATGCAATGCACTCAAGCTATTGGAAGTGAATCAAGTTTGAGGGGAGCATGGACCTTCCAGTAATGATCTAGAAGAAGGTGTGGCTTTTTGTTTTTTGTATTTTCAAATTTTTTTTGCATCTTCTATAACCCAAAAGAAGGGACATGTGGTTCTATGTTTTCTATCTGTATTTTTTTTTACATCCAGTGCTTGTGCTTGGACATTTGTTTGTGGCTTTCTATGTTCTTCTATTTTCATTTTTTTGCATATGGTGCTTGCTCTTGAAGGTTCGTTGGTGGCTTTGTAAATCCTCTATTTGTGTTCTTTTTCCCAATGCTTGCATTTGGAGGTGTGTTTGTGTAACAAAGTGCAATGAAAGTGGTGGGATTCATTGTCAACTACATTGTGTCTACTATCCACTCCATTGCCTCTTTTGGAGTCCCACTCACTTCTCTTGTCACCTACCACCTTATGTTTTCACTCATTTGCATTTCATTGAACTAAAAGCCAAAACCATTGTTGGCTTTCTCTCATTGTAATGAAAAGCAATTAAGATGTGTAGAATTGGCAAATTGGCAAGCTAGAGAAAAAGACAATAGAAAAGAAAGTTCGTAACAAGTCAATTAGTTTCACAAATCAATTTGTCTATTGTAAGTTGATATGTTTGTAACAAGTCAATTTGATTGTAGCAAGTTGATTTGTCAAGATTATACCAAGTTGATGTGACACAACTATAGCAAGTTGATTTGCAAAATGGTTAAACAATTATAACCACGTGTACTATTTAAGGTAAAAATCAAGAAAGCAGGGGGATTGTTTTTGGAATACTAAAAAAAAGTTTTTGAATATATTTTTCTTTCTAAGAAAGTGGGAAAAGGTTATTGTTAAACAACATTAAGGAAGAAAACAACATTTTGATGTCTTAAAGGTGAATGAACAATAGAAATAGAGGGGATATATTCAAAAGATGTATTCTTGTTTTTTTCATCTATGTTCTAGTTTATAACATGTTATTTGTTGTTGAAGAATGTCAAAGTTGTCTTAGTTAGTTAGAGACATGATATCCATACTAACAAATTACGACAAGAACCTAGTAATGATGTAATGCACTAGAATATTAATAAGCCAAAACATTAATCCCTATTAAAAATTATTCCTAACATTCAACCCTTGAACTGCCATTCTATAGTTCAAATGTGAAGCTACAAGGGTGAAGGTATATTTTCAAATGAATATAGCTACTTGTGCTTTGTTCCATCAAAGTTACCATCTCCAAACTTTAAACCTTTAAACCCAAACCTCAAACTTTTATCTTGTAAACATCTTATTATCACATTTTGGGTCAATGGAATTTAGGCTTTAAGGATCTATGAAATTTGATCAAAATTGTAACCTCTTTTATTAATTGTTCCAACTTTTAAGTTTTTAGTTTTTTGGGAAGGTGATTGTTTTTACTCCATTTCCTATCATGGTTGCTCATGATATTAGCTCCTTTAACAAAATCTCATTAGCATCTAACAAGACATGACAATAGCTACAATCTTGACAATGTGGAACTTACAAACCAAGGTCGAAAACTAGAGATTCTAGAACTTGTTAGTGTAATGAACAAAACCTCATTGAATTACACTTGGAGAACTTGTGGAAATAAATGGTGGCTTGGAAATCACATTATAACAATTCACCTACATGGATTTCTTTTTAAGGTAAACAATAATCAACTCATGGAAATTTCTCAAAACCAAATCATGAAATGTATTATTTGTCAAAATGATACAGTTTCACTTGAAATTTTGGCCATGCTTGGCCATGCACATTATATGTAGGAAGGGTTTTATTGCATACCATAAGTTTAATGGCATCACAACCACAAAACGACATGTTAATTCTAACCATTATATTTTATTAAAAAAATTGTTAGAAGATGCAACAAACGTAGCCTCAAGATCTCCACTCAATTGTGGGCCCATTAAAAAAGAGGGCATGTGTATCTCGAATTGCAATCTCTAGTTTTTTTTTTATTGTCGATAAGTTTAAAAGAGATGATGCAACACAACTGGGATTTTTGGAAGATCTAATGTTAATTGTGATGAAAGGGATGTTACCTGTGAGGATTATTGAATCCATTTCATTGTAGAGGCTAACATATAAACTATGTCCACAAATTGTCTTCCCATCTAAGAAAACTTGAAGAAATTTTATTAGGTTTGGTTGAAAAAACCATGATTACATATCTACATGCTACCTTGGTTAATTGTTTTCTAGCCATTTGCACTTTTAACTTATGGAAGGTAAAAGGAATGCATGATGCATTAGTTATTGTTGTTAATTTTATTTCAAATGAATGGAAGGCAAAACATGTCATCATCAGGTTGTTTGAGGTGATGGACATAAGTGATGCAACTATGGCTCCTAAATTGCAAAAGTTATTGGATAGGTTTTCCTTGACCCACAAAATTATGGTTTATGTCAAGGATGAAAGGTCCAACTTGCAAACTTGTGCAAATGCCCTAACTTCTATTACATCATGCACTAATTTGGTTTTATTAGAGCCATTTGATGGTTCCTATTTGGGGCATGCATTTCCAAAATTTTGCCAATACACCATTACTCATGAGAAAATGTTTGTTGGTTTGCCCTTTGCATCTATAAAGGTTGTTCAATCAACCATTTAAAAATGTATTACATGACCAAAGAAGTATGGAAAAAAGTAGGCAAACATGGGAAAAAAATTTGCATTGAGTTTGGGTTACAACCTAAAAATTAAACACACCTGTGAAAACAAGGTAAGCCATTTATGATTGTACTTTAAAACTGTCTTTTGGTTTTAGGATTTTCTAAATACTTTCTTTTTATGCTATGAATGCTTTTTGGTTTTCTAGTTTAAAACTTATTTATGTGGTTCATGGGTGTCATTTTTGTTTGATTGTTCATCATAGATTTGTAAGTCGGATGTTATAGTTCCAAGATACCTTGACTTTCAAAATGCCATCACACTATGTTATAGTTGATAATATGCGGCATTACAATCTTGTGTTCCGTCTTTAAAAATTTGGGTTGTATATGAAGCCATGAAGAAAATTTTGACCCCCATTGTCATTGGTTATGTTTTGAACCAGAGTTGCGACCATTGGTTGCTCCTAGATGCCTTGTAGTTTATAATATTGACTTGTCGAAATATTCGAAAAGAGCTAGCATTTTAAATAGTTATTGATAGCCTTGTTGAAAAAGTATTTTTTATATTATGGGTTGAAGGACCTCGAGGTTCACATGAAGTGGCAAATTCTTGAATTTTTTCAACCTTTTATTTCATTTTTATATGCATTTGATAGGAAATAAGGTCATAATATGTTTGTCGCAACCCTAACCTTGGGCTCATGACCAAGGCAAGGGCTTGCAAGGTTGCAAGCCAAGAGGGAAGCCTGGGGGTAACATCTCATGCTCCTGGGAGTGCAAAAGGGTGTGAGGGAATGAACCTTCACACTCCCAAATGAACTCCCATTTTGGGAGTTGGAGTCCCAATGGACTCCCGAATCTCCAAAGGGTGATTGTAGGGGATTTGGACATCTGAAACACAAGTTATGGCCAAAAGAAAGGTCGGGAGTCAAATTTGACAATTTGATTCCCGACCACTAAAAGTTAGGATTTGACCTGATTTCCTTACATGCAAGTGGCGTGCAACATATTGTTGGAAAGCTTTCAACAAGGGCTATAACTTTTCTTTAAATTGCATCTCAATCAAAGGTCTACACACAAAGTTATGGGGTCCCAAAATCACAGGAATCCCAACTTTGAGAATTTCAGGACTCCCATTTGGGAATCCTGGGACAAAATGCCAGTTGGATGTGGGCCTCATGGAGAGGCACAAAATATACTTTTAAGGGGAAGGTGGTGGCTTCCCCCAAGTCCAGGCTGTGGTGAATCTTGTGAGTCCGAGTTTGCCCATGGTTCATCGTAGCACCAAAAATGCTCCGGTTATGCACTAACCAACTTGTTGTTTGGTTTGTGCAGGTCCATGTGAGTGATTGAAGTGCTTGTCAATCTTTTTAGTCCCATCCTGGAGCTCCAGCGTGCCCCTTTACCCCTAAAGTGTTACGAGCCAGGGAGTGTGCCCCAACTTCCTACTTTTTCGTTGTTTTCATCTTAGACTCACATTTGAGTCTTTCAAGGAGGTTGGGAGTGCGTTAATGTTGGCTTTGATGTTTGATTTGTGGTTTAAGAGCATGTGGCTCATGATTTCATATTTAGGTCATGATTATATTATTGTTGTTGTTGTTGAATATGATGAAAAGTTATTTTTGCCTTTACTAATAAAAGTAAGCAAGTTGTTGATGCATGTTAGTGTTGAAAAAGTTGAAGATTTTCAATTTCAAAATAATGTTAAAAATTTATTTCACCCCATAATAACAATTGTAAACACTTATAAGGACCTTATGTCAAGGAAATTTGTTGGATTTTATTAATATCCTATTGATGCAAAAATTACAATAGCGCCTTATTTTAGTGGTGCAAAGAGGAAAAAAAATTCAAACCATTGCCATATTAACATGACATATTCTTGGCATCCCAACCAACTATATTGAAACATAACATATTTTTTCTATGGTTGCCATTCTTATCGTAGTCCATAGATGTTGTCTCCAAATGGACAATATGGACAAGATGATATTCATCAACAAAAAATGGCCATTTATTACATAGGTTAACTATTTAAACCACGTTAATATTACATCTACATGTGAAGTAGAATTTGATTTGTTGAAAGAATTATAAGTTAAATTTGAAGACCAAATCAAGGGCAAAAATTTATTAGGCTTCCATTTTTATTTTTATTTGACATTTTTCCTATGTGACCTGGTGGTTGGACATGTGCTACAGGTACCAAGTTAAAGATGATGAATTGAATCTATTGAACAATCTTCAATTGCACATTCTAGTTTGAAAAATAGTTGTGGCTTGGGCTTGGGTTTGTTGCTTACAAGTTTATGTATCTTTAACATGTTTATGTCTTTTTGTTATGTCTTCATTGTGTTTTATATGTTGTGTCTTTAGAATAAACATCTTCAATGATTGTTTGCTATGTATTTAGTATGTTGTGTCTTCAACATTGTTATGTTCTTAACATTTTATTGAGTCTTTAGATTAAATATCTTTAATGTTGGTCTATAATGTTTTTAGTTTGTTGTGTCTTCAACTTTTTGTCATGTTTTCAACTTAAATTTATTTTGAGTGTTTATCTAATGTGTTTTCAACAATTTGTTGTTTTTTCAAATTAAATGTCTTTAATGTTTATTTGTTGTGCCTTCAATCTATTGTGTTTTCAATTTGTTATGTCTTTAATCTATTATGTCTTGTAGTTCATTGTCGTCAATTGTTACATCTTCAATTTGTTGTGGCTTTAGTTTAAATGCCATTATTTTTAGTTTTGTGTGTCTTTCACTTTTGTTTATTTCAATTTTGTGTGTTTTATTTGTGTTTTATGTCTTCAATTTGCAATTTCTTAGTCAATATCAAAGATTTGTCTAGAGGGGTGAATGGAAGATGGAACAAATGAAAAATTACCTAAAATTTAAAACCATTCAACACAACAAAAAAGTTTCATTTTGATTCGCCATTTGGGTTAACCTTTTGAGTTAAAATCTATTATATTAATTCACTACGTCTGTGTGTGCGTCTGTCTGTGACACGACAATTCTGCTACAAAAGCATTCTATGGTAGAACCGGCCTCTGTATAATTTTGGCGTTGCGGGTCGTGGTGGCGGAGAGACACACGCTAGCCATCGATCGCGTTTGTCAATCCGTCTGTCTTTATCTTACTTTAACTTACTTTGAGTTACCCTGGGGGGGAGAGGAATAAAGATGTGATAAAGTGAGTTAGGAGTGTTGGATCGGGAATCGGATGGGTGGAATGATGCTTTTCAGGGGTAAGTATCGTGTTGGGATAAAAGTGGTGAGCTGGGAAGTTACACATAGGGTGGGATGGACCATTGGTGGGGGGGAACCGGTGGGTGAGGAGGCGAGAGACCATTGGACAGAGAATAAACAATATTGCCGTGTGTTCGGTGCCAAGCCCGTCCGACTCTAAAGGATGTTGCTTTGGGGGGGGCGGACGGGGACGGGTCCGTTGGTGGAGACATATTTTTTCACACTGAAAAATGGGGCCTTCCGGCTACTCTGAGCGCCCTTCTTTTTCTTTTTGGGGGTTTTTTTTCTCCGGCAAATATTTGTTTCAAGGAGTGATGAAAAAATTGGAGATAAAGCACATTAACAAGGGAGGGTTTGGGTTTGTAAGGTCTCTTATAAGGCTTATAGGGTCCCTCAACCTTGGGATGAATGGATGAATGAGTGGATGGATGGATGGATGCCTCCTTCCTCCATATTTTAGCCGGACTTTTATTTTAGCTCCAACTTAGTGGGTGTTCCAAGTTTGAAGTAACCTTACGACCGCTTGAAATGTGCCACACTTGAAAACCGTCTGCGCCTTGCAGGCAAGGGTTACCACTAGTTATATTTGTTTAGTCAAACTAAAGCAAAACTTTCATGGAATTTTTTTTGAGCTTTAAGTTCCACCATGACCATCACCTTTGAAGTTTTATGTTGTTTGTAAATTATTAACTCTAGTTTGACATTTCAAAAACTTGTAAATGTTTAATGGATTTTACGTCCAAAATGTAAAAAACTTGCCTTACCAAGGTGCTCATGTGTGTTGTTAAATACCCAAAACCTAATTTTGAAATAGGGTCATTTAAATACAATAGTAAAATAACATATGTATATATGTCTAAATATCTATTAAAGAACTAGGGCTTGTATTCAGTTAACCACATACCCTCACCCTCACCCCCATTTCATGACTACCCATAATTGGGTTTTTAATATTTGGACTTAAATGGTTTCATACATTTTTGAAAATTCAAACAACTAGACCTAAATGGTTTTTTCCAAATTTTTTAAAAACATGAACATGATTGTTACTAAAAAAATCAAATACCCACCCCACATTGGAAAAACCCATTGTTGGGTGGTTTTTAATCTTATGGAAAACCTCCAATTCAAATTTTTAAAAATAAATTAAAATTATTTTGTTTCTAATTCTAGTTTCACACATGAATGGAACTTGGAATTTAGTTCCAATATAATTATTCCTCAAAAAAATTGGTGAGAATTTCAATTCTAAAAACTAGACCCAATTTTGGTCTAATTCTTACTAACCCATATAGGAACTGGTGGTTAACTTTGGGTTGAAGCCATTGTTTTCAAATATGTGTATTTCATTTAGTTTCTAGTTCCACATATAACTTAAGATGTTAATGGAATTGAGAACTTAGTTCTAAATCCAACTCTTGAAAACACAAAACTTAATTCTAGTTTTGCTTTTGAAAATTAAACTTGATTTCAATTTGATTATTACTAATCGAAATCATAATAAATAATTTCAACAAAAAAAAACATCCACCAAACTTTGGGAAAAAACCTTGAAATTTATTGGAATAAAACACCAAAAAAGTGATTAAGTTCCATTAAAAATCAGTCTTCTTTCTTTAACAAATTTCAAACTTATTATGAACCAATCATTATTAATGTTATTTTATGTTGTTATAGGTTATATCGTTGAGAGCATGGTTCAAACCTTTAATGTTGCAATGCTTTTAGTGTTGTTGAGCTTTTTGGAAGTATTCATTCAATCGCAATGGGCAAGGTTTCATGTTAGTTAATGAACAAGGCCTTATCCTTTTAGTTATGTGACACATTTTTTATTTGCTTATTTTCACATCAATTTGGCATCGTAGTTAAGGGATTTTGTGACGTTGTGGTACACCAGATTTGGACAACTTTAGATGTTCACCTTAAATAGGTGGTGTTGTAGATAGATGTTACAAATGTTTTCAACACAATCTTTTGCAAGGTTATCTTTCATGAGCTTCATGCTACAAGTGGCCAATTGCCCCAACTCTTTTTTTTTGCATGGTTTTTTTATGCCCATCAACCATGCCTCCATTATTCCTTGAACATGCCTTTGATCACTTTATTTCTTAATTGATTTTAATAATGGGGTTAGTGGTCTAGCCCCATAAGTGCATAACTTGGATTTCTTTTGGCTTGCCTTTTCATTTTCCCCCATATTTTAGATTTGACATCCTTTCAATAATATCAAGGTTTTACACATTCCATTTGGTTTTCCTTCCTTCACCTCTTCCCATCTTTAGGAAGCCTTGGATATGGATGTTTACCATGCAAAGGCACTAATTTCAATGTTAAAGGACATCTAGGTGGCTTATAGGATCATTTTGTAGAGTTTTGCCAAATACCATGTTATTTTATTTTCAGTGCCAAAATTAACCTTTTTTTATTTGACCTTTATTTAATTTTTTGGGCCTAGGTTTTTAAAAATGTTTTAAAAAAAATTTAGTTTGTTGACAAGTGTCATTCCCCATTTCTAGAGGGGTATAAGGTGCAAATGAAATACAATGAGCCAACATGATTACTAAAAAAAGGACTACATGTTTTTTTCCCCAAAAAACTTTTTCATATGAATGAATTTTGGAACATTTTTTTTTCCCAACTTGTTATAATAAATGCTTATAGTTTTCCAATACATGACATATTTCTTCGTCATTTTTGAATAAATATGAATTTTTGAAAGAGTCAAATGATTTTTTGTAAATTTAGTGTTTCATCTTTTTAAATGATAATAATTTCAAATGATAACCAATTTTTATTTTTTTACATTTTTATATTTTCTTGTATAATAAAATATAACTTTTCTTAACACATCATGTACATTCAAACTCATTTATGTGTGGCAAAGGACTTTTGAAATTCTAAAATTTTGGATCAATTTTGGAAAGTTATTTGAATTTTTAAAGGTTTATAATTCCACGTATTTTAAGGTATGAATATTTTTAAAATGTGATTAATATGTCTTTATCCTTTTTTTTCCCCCATCAAATATGTTTTTATTATATGAATCCTTTTGATAGTCCTTTGCAAAATTTACTCATGTTTGATGCATTGCTATGTATTTTTAGAGGTCCTAAATAAAAACTTAAACTTAAAATTTCATCAAATGGATTTTTTGTTTGAATTCCTTAACATTCATATGAATGAAAAAACAAAAACTTGCCATGATTACCATGGCTTTAAATGGCAAAAAAATAATATTTATCCAACTTTGATTATTTTTCTTTGCAGTCCGATGCCCTTTTTGGCTCACGTATTGTGACTGCACTTAATAGGTTTCATTTTTACTAAAATCATTACTCAAACAACCTACTTGGAGAATTAGGGGCTTGTGATTTTAATCATTGCTTATAAATTCTTACAAGATTGCTGCCCATTTTAATTAAATGCCATAAATTCCAACAATTCAAAAATTTTAAAATTTAAAACCCGTTTAATGTTAGTTCATGACCTTTTTCCTTTGGTAGCACAAGCTTGCATTTTTATTTTTGAACAATTTTTAGAAAGGGGAGTTTTTTTTCTTAAAAAAACCATTTCAAAAGTTTGCATGAACATTCCTTTTCCAACATCATCTTTTACATGATTTTTCATCCTTATCATGTTCATTTAAAATTTTACACAAGTGTAGGTTCAAATGTTTGTTTTTTGATTCACCTAATTTTGTCATTTCATTTGGTTTCAAACATCTTCTTTTCAACATTGTGCACCAAGTTGGGCATTTAACCATATTTAGCAACTATTGACATAGCCCATTACATTTGTGGCTAGCTTGTAAACTCAATGAACATACCCCTTCTTTGACATTCCATTGGTGGGAAATGCATAATAACCCACAACATTGTTAGAAATGTTTTTGCTTCCATTGTAAGAAATGTTTGGTTTAATGTTTTGCATGACCAAATTCGTGTCCTTCCATCACCCTCCTTTTTAATCGTTGCATCAACAAGTGGATATTATGTTGTCAATGTATAGGGTCCACATTATAGTTAATGTTGCCATCACCATCCTGGCTCAAGGTGATTTAGTTTCATGAACAAACATTTCTTGGGGAATGGCTCTGATACTTACAACCTAGCCAATGGAGGTGTTATATTGTGATTGATGCTTTGGGGATATGCTTTTCCTTTTTACATTGAAATGTTTAGGTGTTTACATCAATAAGGTAACAAACTTTTCATCAATGTGCTAACGTGACATGGTCAACCAAGGGTTTTAAAAGCCTTCTTATGTTGGCCTTGCATTCAATTTATAAGTAAAAGATGTCAGTTGCTTTATAAAAAAATCAAGCCATTTCTATTTTCAAACAATCCATTGATGTTGGAGAAGCCTTTTTTGGGTTGGTGTTTTTTCAAAATCCCCACCTATCTCCTTGTTTAATCTACTTGTAATCGGCGAGGAATTTAAAACATAGGTTGTGTTTTATTGCCCATCTTTAAAAAGTCCCCATTTCTTTCTTTTGCAGCCCCTATTTATGTTCTTGCACTTTGGGTGTTGTTTTTTTAAATCATTAATCTTCATTTCTTATTCCTCCTTTCCCTTTTGCGGATGAGTGTTTTGTCTTTTATAAAGTTTGGCAAGGTTTCATCATACAAGGACTAAATGAAAGGTCTTTTCACATGTTTGAATCCTTCCTAATCACACAAACAATTTTTCCCTTTCTCTAATGGTAATTTAAAAAACCTCTACTTAATAGTAAAGTAACTCAAACACAAGGTTGGAACCTTGTGTTTGCCCCATACATGGGGTGAGATTGAAAACATAACAAAAAAAAAAAACATATTGTCATGACAAGGGACAAAACTCATTTTCACACCCAAATTCAGCATGATATGAGTTTCATGCCAAGTTGTTGTGCCCATCACAAAACACATATCTTCCACATCATTGTCATCATCATTTGACACCAATGCCATTGTGCCATCACATTACTATTATTTGTTACTCCAATGAGTAAGTGAGCAAATAAGCTCTTCACGTTCTTTTTTGTTTTTTTAATGTTTAGTTGTAATATATGACAATAAGAAAAGTTGTGTTGTGCAACTCATGCCCCCTTTTCTTTACTTTACAAAGATTTCTTTTGAAACACCAGAAAAAAAAACCCCAATTTTTTTCAAAAGCTAGAAGTAATCTTGAGTTTCTTCTTTCAACAAAAAGCCAATGGTCCTATAATTGCAACATAACACTTGTGCAAGCTTGAAGATAAGATTACAAGCATGATGACAAGCTCAAGTTCTAATTGTCAACATATTTGTATTCAATGATACATGTTTTTAAGATCAATATTGTGACATAAACATCGCATAATGAAGAAGATCAATTCTAAAATATAAGGAAGGCTGATGTTAAAATAAAAATCAAGAATAAAATTGTGTTAACCTTGCAAAAAATTATTTATAAACACATTGTAGATTTAGAAAATGTACAAGGGAAAAAATAAAATGAAAAGGATTAATTTATAGGACATGAAACTAACATAAATTAGATGTCAAAATTTTTCTGTTTTAGTAACCAATCACTTGTAAGAGGTTAGCTGTGATGATGAGGGGTGCGTCCTAAAGGGGTGGAAGTTAGGAAGTAGTTAGACCTACTATTACCGCCCAATTTAACATGGAGGATGGTTGTATCCTTGACAATGTAATCGAGATTTTTATGACGTAGAAAAATAACCAAAACATAAAGAAGAGGGCCCTCTGGCTCTTTGAAGTTCCACATGGCATTGGCACAATCTTATATATTAAAGCAACAGTGGTGTCTATCTGTCTGTCTGTTTGGGCAGTGCCTGGAAAATTCTTCCAATCATAACTTCCCCAGATGTAATTGACTCTAGAGAAAAAAAAAATCAGGGGCAGTTTGATTTTTTGAGGAGCTTCCCCAGATGTAACTTCCCCAGATGTAACTAACTCTAGATAAAAAAGAAATCAGGGGCAGTCTGATTTTTTGAGGCAAAAGATTTGGTAGACCAGAGAAAAATAATTTAAGCCTTGGACAGCCCATAATTTTTTTTTTTGTTTTTTTGTATTGACCAAGACTACCTTTTTTTTCTTTTAACTACTGTCCGTTTCGATTAAGGGGACAGATGAAATGTCCGTCCGGCTTGATGACGGGACAGATTTAGGGGAAGACCAGAAAAAAAATATTTAGGCCTTGGACAGCCCATAATCAATTTATATATTTTTTGTATTGACCAAGACTACCTTTTTTTTCTTTTAACTACTGTCCGTCCCAATTAAGGGGATGGATGAAATGTCCGTCCGGCTGGATGATCACAAAATAATAATAAAAATAAAAAACAAATAAAAATAAAAAAATAAAAAAGTTAAAAGTTTCTAAAAAAAATTAAAACGCTAACCAAGTTTAAAGAAACC
>Ga0116231_10002319_pt1 | contig 39732 bp, 32 predicted proteins | sample S1TSphgellanicum_2_FD_89695 | JGI IMG/M metagenome (GOLD analysis project Ga0116231, IMG submission 89695) | Host-associated microbial communities from peat moss isolated from Minnesota, USA - S1T2_Fd - Sphagnum magellanicum MG | ecosystem: Host-associated > Plants > Peat moss > Unclassified...
ATCAGAATTCAAGGGAGAATTCCAAGACCTACTTGACCATGCTCTCATTGACCATCGTCGGACTTCAAGAGATCATCCCCAAGCTGATGGCCTTGTAGAAAGGATGGTTCAAACATGCAAGAAGGGACTTCAAAAGATTTACCTCACTAAAAACCAAAGAGGATTGGGACCTGGCCCTCCCATACATCACCATGGGTTACAGGATGTCCAAACACGCCTCTTTATCTCATTTTTCTCCTTACTTTTTACTTTTTGGGAGACATCCCATTCCACCCTCTTCCATTGTTGTTCAAATGGACTAGGTTGTGGACTTGGACTCCCCAGCCACTTAGGCTAGGGTCATTGCAAAAAAGGTTGTTCTATTCAAGAGGGTTATGCCCATGGCCATGGAGAACCTATCCATTGCACAACATCGAGACACCTTACGGTATGCACACACACGAGGTGGCAGTTACGAACCTAAGGTGAGACAATTTGATGTTGGTGATTTTGTATATCTCCAGCAACAACCAAATGATACTCTAGACACTTCTTCCAATCGCACTATCTTGAGGATTAAGGCGATCAGGCCTTCAAGTGTGTTGGAGCTACAAGGAGCTAACAAACGCACAATTCGGGATCATTCCAAAAATTGTGCACCCTGCCACCTACTGAACTTGGATCCTACCATCATCACGTCGACTTGGATTCCTCCACTTGATTATCCATGTCAAGTATGTTAGAGGACAGACGATGCTGATCAAATGCTGCTTTATGACAACTGTAATGGTGGATACCATCTCTTCTGCCTCAAGCCAAAGCTCACTCAAGTTCCCGCCAGTAATTGGTACTGTTCATCATGTTTTCCTACTACACCTTGATTCCTACTCAAACCATGCCACACTTTTCCCAGCTCAAGTCTAGGGGGGGATACATGAGAATTTCATCTCAACCTCCTCTTGTGCATTGTATATCTATGTGTGTGTGCGTGCATCTCTTTTTGGTTGATTAGTTTATACCTTTGACTGGCTTTAGTCTTTTTGTTTAGTAGAATTTACTGCGGATTTACACCCTTACGACACCGTACGTCATGACACTACACGTCACGACACCATGGCTTTTTAAAATGATCTTCATTGGCCTTTTCATCATTAGATTCACTGTCACAAATGTGCAAATAGGTAAGGTCCACAAACATGGCAACAAAACTTCCACAATTATATCCATATCATGTCTCACAATATTGAATGATATTTTCTTTAGTGTGATCAATACATGTAAAAAAAAAGACAATTTGATGTTTACACAAGTTTCCACACAACACCCATTCATATGTGCAACAAACACACTTGGTGAAAGGAACTGGGACCTATATGTCATATTTGAATGATGTTGACTCCATACCATCCATGCATGGCCAACTTCATTCGAATCATCTATCCCATGTCTAACATGGGTGTGAAAGATCAATGTGGCCTTCTCAATGCTCACCTTCACAATGTGTTCCATAACTTTGTTTTTTATAAACCTATGTTTCTTCATTTTAACCATCTACATGTAATGTCTTACAATCATTGTTGTGAATCTCCACATTAACCATTCAATTTGTCAACTTCGAAGCCCCTTTGTTTCCAAAGAAAACCAACATTTCAATGCCCCATGGTAAAACTCAATTGATGTTTGTGTGTCTTGGTTTGAATGTGGCACTCGTTGAAGCCCCACCATTCACAAATCTATAACAAAATACACATAAGATATCTTAGTTTATTATAGGCTTCCTATTTTAAATTATTTTAAACTAAATTATTTAACTAATCATAGGTTATACCTTATTTTATTTTATTTAATATATGTTATTTCAAATTATACCTTAAGCAATTCAAGGTCATTTTATTTTATGTTATTATAAGTTATTTTATCTTAAAGTATAATAATTTAAAATAACCTAAAATGAAATATAATGACCTAAAATAAAATAACATATAAAAAATTGCATATAATAGTTTAAGGTGGAATAAAATAGGGTAGAATAATCTAAAATGACCAACAATAGCTTTGGTAAATTAAACTAGAATAATAAAAAGTGTCATATGGTAAAATAACCAATAATAATTAAAAATATTTTGCAGTAATATAACTTAGAATAATCAAAAATAATTTGTGATATAATAAAATAAAATAACCAATAATAGCCTATGATAAAATAACCAATAAAAAGTAAAATAATCAAGAACAATCAGGAATATCTTATAATAAAATAATCTAAAATAACTAAGATTAACTTAGAATAATCAATAATAACTTGCAATAGAATAACCACTAATAACCTACAATAGAATAACCAAGAATAATGAAGATTAACTTATGATAAAATAACCAAAAATAACATATGGTAAATAACTTAGAATAATAAAAAAATAACCTATGGTAAATAACTTAAAATAACCAATAATAGCTTACGATGGAATAGCCAAAAATAACCAAAAATAACTAATGATTAAATAAATAAAAATAGCTTTAAATAAATAGCCTAGAATAGCCAACAATAAAATAGCCAATAATAATTTATGATAAAAAAATGTAAAAAAGCCAACATCAACCTATGATAAAATATCCAAAAGTAGCTAATGGTAAATAACTTAGAATAACCAAGGAATAACCTATGATATAATAGCCAAAGGTAAAATGGTTTAAAATAACCAACAATAGCCAATGGTAAAATAATTTAGAATAGCCAATAATGGCTTATGACAAAATAACCTAGAATAGCCTATGGTATAATAACCAAGAATTGGCAACAATAACTTAAGGTAAAAATATATATATATATAATAATATGTGATGAGAAAAAAAATATCATTTATTTAAATAGTGGTTCAATAGTTAAGAAATTGTTTTTAAACATGGAGATGAAACGAAGTGAAAAGAGGTGAAGGGCTCAAACCTTCACATTTGCACCCTAGGTTGGTAGGGAAGGTGTCTAAGTGGGCTAGGTTCTTAACTAAGGTTAGGTAGCTTAATGAAGGTTCCTAAGTGCTTAACTTAGGTTCGTAATTAACTTTTAATGAATTTATATTAAATTTATTATTATTGATTTAATTATTAGTGAATTTGATTAACTATTGGTGAATTCAATTAGCTATTAACAAATTCACCTATTCGTAGCAATTGGTCCCTATTACGGAAGGTTTCCCATTTTCATGATGGTAAATTTATTCAATTTCTTAGTGAAACAAAGTGAACTTGAATGCATATTGGTGTAGTGTATTGACTATAGTTGCAAAACCATGATGGCACATGGCATGTTGATGTTTATAGTGACTAAATATTTATAGATATAGTTGGAAAATAAATTGTTTTTGGGTTTGTTGGGTCTGATTGAAAAAGAAACAATTTGTTGTAATGTATGAATAGTGGATGCAATGTGACAAAGAATTTAATTTTTTACTATTTTTTTTTAAAGACAATTTTGCTTTGCCTTTTCTATTTCACTTTTAGGCTAAAGTTCACTAATTAAAAAAAAAAGGTTGATCCCTAGTCTAGACTTGATTTGAAGTTAGTAAATTAAACATTACAAATCTCCTCATATTAAACTATATATGTATATTTATATTTCCAATGTTGTGGCGTAGCCCAAGTGATGATCATAAGACAAATTTGGTGATAGATTTTTTTTCTAAAATTGGTGATGAAAAACCTTTAAAAAACACTCATTTTTGAAAAAAAATTGCAAAAAATCTAATATTTGCCATGGAAAAGCCAATGATGAAGGACGTTTGGATTATAACTACCTTCAGATCTGAAATGGCTAGCCCAACCTTAGATCAAGAAGAATGGGCACCGATTTGTTGGCCTTGCCTGCCAAGGCAAGGATAAGGTGTTTAGATTCATTATAGAGTATAGTAGCTTAAGGGATTTTGGCCCCTAGCTAATAGGTCTATTTTAAATGAGGATTTTTGAAAGATTATATTTTTGCATGGTGAAATATTTGCATTTCCATAATTCTTCTTTTGCCTTAAGATATGTTTCAATGTAAATGGCAAGGCCATACCCTTGTTGAGGTTTAGAATTGGACCAGAATTGGGTGATTAAGTATAGTGAGAGGCACTGCTGTCAGTGTGTTCTAGCCCATAGAGAGATGAAAATCCTTTGCGCAGTTCAGATGCATTAAAATGAATGGTAGAAATTGCATTACAACAAATTCCTCTGCTGCAGGAAAATTACATGTAAAAACTGAATGCATGTTGCTGTTTTGCTCTGCCCTTTGGAAAGAGGCTACATGATCTGGGCACAAAATCCACCTCAGTGCAATGTGTACATATGATCATGGGCATGTTCCAGAACTAGAAGTTCATCCATTTTATGGAAAGTTCTAGATCAATTAAGAGAAGTTTTTAATTTGAAGTTTCAACTTGCCCTTCATAAAGGGCTAAGTCATTACTGGATGAGCTGCTTGTTTTGTACACCTTGGGTGAACCAGCACCCACAATGGTGCCATGGTAAAAATCCCAAAATTCATTTATATTATTCCATGATTGCACTAAATCAGGGTCTCTGAGTTCAAATCTAACATTTTTTGGGCTTAATATGATCTCTAAGAGGCCTCACTCAAAAAGGTAAAGGTACCAACCTGGGTGCTGGTTCACCCTGGCTGTTTTGTACCACAATTGCTCCCCCTGTGTGTGTACATGTGGTTTACTCTCACTACGGTCACTTGCTGGGCAAGACTGTGTTTAAGTTTGAGCATTGGAATTTGCTACTTAAGGGTAAGGCCATGCCCATGGGGAAAGCGAGGAGAGGGGATTCAGTATTGGTCTATGTGTTTGTAGGTAGAACTGTATCTAGTTTGGAATTGGATTTGCTTAGGAATTCTATTTACAAGAGTTGGGAACTTGGAATCTTCAAATGTGAAGAAGGAGGTCTCAAAGTCTGGAAGCAAATTGGAGGTTATCTTGAAAAGTAAGAATTGAATAACATCGGTTATGACTGGAGGTTCTCTTGAAAAGTAGGAGTCAAATAAGACTGGTTACAACCAATCTTCTTTCTTACTGGAGAAATTAGCACTCATCTTTTAACTCCTTTTTTGTTAGAGGAAATCCTTAGAAAAAACTAAATTGACTCGCCTAATTTTTGCCCTAGGACTTGATGGAGGGACCAGAAAGCTGCTGGAGGTTCCAACAAGTAGCGAGAAATATAAAAAGATTCAATATTTTTTGGGTATTTTTTACTTTTTATAGCCTGATTTGCCGAAATCTTCCTATGGATGATTGTCACACTTGCTGCATCTTTTTATGGATGATAGAGACTTTGGCTTCATCATGAAATTCCTAAATAAAAACTAGTTACAACCAGTGTAGGGTGGGTATTAAAATTGAGACCGGGTATTTGTCTGTTTTTTAACCAGGTATATATATATATATGAATATGATAGCCATGGCTTATCTTTTCAAAAATCTAGACCCCCTTCCAATTCGGGATCTCTTTGAAACGTGCTATCTGGCCCCACCTCATAACTGGCAACTTTATAAGTCAAATATATGTACCCGGACCCAACTAGAGGCAAAATAAACATACAAGGTATCTATCAAAAACTCATATTCATACTCTTTTAGTACCCAAACAAGTCTTAATTAGGGTTAGGGTTAGAGTTTTAGGGTTTTTGTGTGTACTTGTGGAGTTGTCCCTTTGTTGTTACTCATTTTCTTGTTCTCACGTCTCCTTCACTTTCCACCTTTACAATCTTAAAATACTTTTGCAATGTTCAAAGTGTATTGTCCAATTTTGTAATGATGTTTAATCCATGTTTGTAGATGTGGATTAAATCACTTTAGAACTACTCCACACTTATTGAAACAACACTACAATATTCACACATTCCCAATTTCTACACTGATTCTAAACACACCTATCTCTGCAATCCATTAAAACACTAGATTCATGGTTATTTCAAGTAACCAAAATTTGTACTTTAGAATTCAATGTAAAAAAACCAAAAACTGAATTACAATTCATTTTATGATAATTTTGATACCACAAATAATTCACAACAATATGAATATGGAAATTATTACAGAAGTATGTACTTCCCTTGTTTATTGAACTTCCACCTTTGGGCAATCCCCAAATCACCATCAACATGATTCAAAAGTAAACAAGAATTCAAAATTTAAACCTCTAATGTCTAATGATCTATCCCTATCTATAATGTTTTCTTCATTCAAAAACAATGTAATTTACTTATTCCCTTAACATTACCCCCTCTATACTCTGGATTTTGTCCCTGAAATCCTTATGAAATGATAAAAAATGAAATGAAATCAATGTGCAACCTTCTAAGCTTTTAGCTGCCCAACAACAATTTTTGTAGTTTCAACATGTACAACAACTAGTGGTTTTGTACCTACTTCTGCATCTATAGTTCTAACCTCCTCCTCCATTAATTTACTCTATGGTTTTATTTCAAGGGGCTACAACTGTGATTATTCTGTCTCTATTGTTAGAATGGTCTTCACGTGTTCTAATTCTTAAGCTATCTATGTGTCACAACCCTAACCTTGGGTTTGCGACCAAAGCAAAGGCTTACAAAGGTGCAGGCCAAAAATGAAGCCCGGGAGTCACATTTTATGCTCCTGGGAATGTAGGAAAATGTGAGGGAATGAACCCACACACTCCTAAGTGGGCTCCCACTTTTGAAGTTGGAATCTTAATTGACTTCTAAATTTTCAAAGGGCAATTACAAGGGTCAAAACTCATTGGATTGAAAATTTCCTTATACCATTAGAAAGCTCTTGGAACAAAATGTTTGAAATGGGCTCACATGACCCATTTGGGTATTCAAAACATAAGTTATGGCCAAAAGAAAGGTCGGGAGTCAAATTGCCAATTTGATTCCCGACAACTAAATGTCAAGAATCACCCTAATGTACTTGCATGCAGGTGGCATGCCACATATTGTTGAAAAGCTCTAGACGAAGGCTACAACTTTTTTTTAGACCTCATCTCAATCAGAGGTCTACAAAAAAAGTTATGGGCCTCCAAAATTACAAAAGTCTTAATTTCAAGACTCCCAACTTGGGAATCTTGGGACAAAATGACATTTAAATGCAAACCATGTGGCCAAACACAGAAAATATTATAAGGGGAAGGTGGTGGCCTCCCCCAAGTTCGGGCCGTGGTGAGTCTGTGTCTGCTCGTGGTTCATTTGTGCACCAAAAATGTCACAACCTTAGTCTTGAGTTTACGACCAAGGCAAGGGCTTGTGAAAGTGCGGGCAAAAAATGAGTTCAAGAATCACATTTCATGCTTTTGGGAGTGCAAGAGAATGTGAGATAATGAACCCCCACACTCCCAAATGAACTCCCACTTTGGGAGTTAAAGTCCCAATGAACTCCCAAATTTTCAAAAAGCGATTACAAGGGTCAAAACTCATTGGATTGAAAAGTTCCTTATATCATTGGAAAGCTCTTGGAACTTAAATGTCTAAAATGGGCTCTCATGATCCATTTGGGTAATTAAAACACAAGTTATGACCAAAAGGAGAGTCAAAAGTCAAATTGACAAAGTCAGAAATCACCCTGATTCCCTTGCGTGAAGGTGGCACACCACATATCGTTGGAAAGCTCTCGACGAAGGCTACAACTTTTCTTTAGACCTCATTTCAATCAAAGGTCTGCACACAAAGTTATGGGCCTCCAAAATCATGGGAGTCCCAATTTTGGGAATTTCAAAACTCCCACTTAAGAGTCCCGAGACAAAATGCCATTTGGGTGCTGGTCCCGTGGCCAAGCACAAAGTATATTATAAGGGGGAAGGTGGTGGCTTCCCCCAAGTCCAAGCCGTGGTGAGTCTTGTGAGTCTGTGTTTGCCCATGGCTCGTCCATGCACCAAAGGTGTTCCCACTCCGCACTAACCAATTTATTATTTGGTTTGTGCAAGTTTGTGTGAGTAAGTGACTTGCTTATCAATCTTCCTAGTCCCATCTCGGAGCTCTAACACGCCCTTCTACCCTTAAAGTGCTATGAGCCAAGGAGCGTGCCCCAACTCCTCCTTCCATTGTTTTTTTCTTTGGACTACATCTAAGTCCATCAAGGAGCTTGGGGGTGCATCAAAAAGGGCTCTAACTATGCACTAACCAACTTATTGTTTAGTTTATGCAAGTCCATGTGAATAATTAACTTACTTGTCACTCGTCTTAGTCCCCATCTTGAAGCTCCAATACACCCTTTTACCCCCGAAGTGCTACAAGCCAAGGAACATACCCCAACTCATTATCCTTCCATTGTTTTCACCTTTGGATTTGGAGTTTAGTCTATCAAGGAGTTTGGGGGTGCGTCACTATGGTTCTTTCTCTTCTTGGCCCCTTCCCTTGAATACATGTGGTTCCTTAGTTTACACTTCCTCTTCCTGATAGCTCCCACTGGGCCCTATTGCATTATCTTCATCTTGGCCCAATGTTTTATACTTGCTAGATTTCTAAAAACAAAATCCAGAAAATTTTTCTGATATATTTCTAACTTGTACCTAAGGCTCCTCTCGTCAACTTTATGCTAAGCCATATTTTTCTCCAACTTCTTTACAAAATACTCTTTTACAACTTCCCACCATTCCTCAGAATCTACATCAAAATCCTTCATCTTGTTCTTTATTCTCATCAAAATGTAATATTGTAACATCTACTCATAATCCTCCAACCTTTTCTTTACACCAACCAGGTCCGAATTCTTCCTTAGTTCATTTGAAATCTCTAACTATGCTTGTAATTACTATAGATTTCTTTAATGCTCCTTATTTGCCTCCACCAACTTCTCTATCTCTACCTTTGTTATTCTTCTGAGTTCTTCATAATTAAGTAGAGAAACACTTTTTAGATTAATCAATTCCAAATCTATCAATACATTCTCCTTTTCCTTCTTCTCTTTAGTTAATGCTTCCACCTGACTAACTCAAAGCCAATGTTTTATTTGTAACTTCCATTTAACCATCTTTTTTAACTCCCTTAATTTTTTAACATGTGGTTTCACCAACCCTATCTTAGCCTTGATTCTTCATTCTCATCCTTCAATTTTTGTTTGAACGTTTTGATCTTCTACTCATTCTCAGTCCTATTATTCCTCTAAATTTCTATATTGTGCTTGTACTCCTTCTAGAAATCCTTTTCCTTGTCCAATTCCACCTATAATATTACCTTCTCCTTATCTTCTGTGGCTAATTTGTTCTTCAAACTACTCACCTCCAAATTCAAATTCCCCATATTCATACTCACAATAGCCATGATTTGAAACAATTCAGCTAATTTATCAACTTGCATTACTTTTGCAACTACATATTCCACAGATTTTGGTGTACTTGTATGTGTCATAGGATTCTTCGATCATTTTCTAGAAGATCCTAGCTCTTGCATTAATCGACTCCCTAGCCCAAACTTAATTGGTTGTCCTTCTACAGATCCTAGTCTATTAGCTAGTACTTGTAATTCTGGTGGTTTGAATACTACTAAAGGAAGTTGTGTTTCCATCCTCTCTATTTGCAATCCACTAGCTTATAGACCTCTTTATGTATGTAGTTGTTATTGTTGTTGTTATAGATGTTGTGGACTTTCATGGTTGTCCATCTAGTCTTCATAAATGTCCCCATTCATTGGTGGATGTTCCTCAACCTCTGGAAACTTAGTATCATGCTCCCTCTTGATCTTTTGTCATTGCTCCTTCATCTGTCTCTCTTGCAGAGATGACGTCTATGGTACTTCAACACTCTACCTACTTCCTTGTACCAATGTTGGCACTATAGATGGTGCCACTCTCCCTTTCATCATTTTTTGAACCCTTGCCTTTGTGCTCTCTTGCTCTTTCTTAACCCCTAATCCTAAGGCTCCACCTTCCTCAACTCTAATCTTCCTCTTGAAAGCACCCCTTGGAGATTTTGCTGCAATTTTTCTAATGTTCTCCAATGTTGCCTACATTTCTTCTTTAGTTCTTTTGACCTTGGTCTATGGTTTCTATGGATTCTCCTTTTTGTGAACAAACAAATACTTGCAAATTTTTGCTAAGATCAAAGCTGACTAACATGTGTCCTTTTTATCCCCCTTATTCTCCTTGATATACATGTACCACCGATCTAGCTCACTACACAAACTATTGTATATAATTTGCACTCAATCTACCTTCTCCCCTTTCTTTACTCTCATCAATGTGATGGCATTCTTATTGTTAAAATAAGTCACCTTCTCTCTCTAATAAATCATAAATGTGATTATAAGGTATCTCATCGAGTATGGCAAACCCAAACTCTTTACATTCCATTGATCTCCTATAGAATTTGTGGGTGTAATTCTACAACCCTATAAAGCTTGTATTGTTATTATCTTACTGACTTGCCCTTTTAGGTCTTCTACATACCCTTCTACACAGACTCTAAAGACATTTACAATCAACTGCTTACTAATCACATACACCTTTTCTTGATAACCAAAATAGATATTTGTGCCCTTGATGACAAAGTGTTCAGAAATTCCAACATGATATCTACAATCGGTGCTCCCAATTCAGCAAAAACAAAATGAAAGGCCTTGCATTATCAGCCCATTTTTCCTTTTCATTGACATCTTTCTAATTTTCCATCCTTTCAACATGCTTGTCATAATTTTGTTTTGTCTATATCCACATAAATCTATTAGGATCCGGAATGCGAATACCTTTGTCCAGAAGTGTTATTCTGTCCATGATGGTTGTTCGTATCCTCACCTATGTAGCCCCTGTAGTCATGTTGATCTCCATCGCACTTGGTTACACTTATGTTTATGGTTGCACTCCCACCTCAGATACGTATTCCTTTTCTTCGTCCTTTTACACTACTTGTTCTTCCAAAGATCACTATTCCACACCTTTGTCTTTGTCTGATTCTTCAATGTACACTAGATCCATTGGTGTAGCTCTCCTACTTGCCCATTTGAACTCCAACCTCTTTTACACTTTTGCAAAAACTCCACTACAAGTGTTCTTGATCTATATATATCTTGAATTATTGAATGCACAAATTGCATTTTTACATGGTATTGTTTTCCTTCCTCACACTTTGAATATGATAATGAATACAACAGTGACTTCATTGCCAATGGCTAAATGTTTAGCACTCCAGCAATCTTTATTCGTCTCAAGTCTTCTTCTATTTCTTTTTTTTTCAACATTTCTGCTTCCTCCTCTTGTCTCTATCTGTGCTCACTTCTCTGTGCTTCATTCTCCTTTGCTACTTTCTATAATTTTTCAATTGTGTTCTTCACATTCATGCTTCCATGAACTTTAGAACTTCGAAAAAACACATAACTTTTTATAGCAAACAAAAACAACTTTCAATGGTTACTCCATTTACTTTCGTTCTTGAACTTCCTGCCTATTTCATTCATTTTTTAGCATTCTCATCATTTTTTAATCAATGCCTCATCCTTGAAATTATGATAGCCCATCACTACCATTTTTTGTGTCCCTTGTACAACTATGTGGAAGCACGTCACTTCATCATTGTGAATTAACGCCTTAAATTTCATCGTCTAACTATTCTACATCCATAGTTTTCCTAATTAATTGTGCTAACTCCATGTCATTCTCCTTATATGCCTTCTACTAACTATGTTAATACATCTATTACTTGTGTTAATACATTTCGCTAACTATATCGATACTTTTATTGATTGTGCCAATAAATCTATTGACTATGCCCAACATTTGATGACTGTGCAAATACATCTACTAAATAAACCAATACCACCAATACACCAACTCTATATCACAAATTTTTCATTCTATACTTCATAGTCCATCTTATTAGAAAACACCAATTCCTCGCTTCTATAGTTTTCTTTTAACAATTTGTTGATCATCTAAAGTTCTGAAGTCAATATTGTTTTGACCTCAAGATCTACCATCCATTCTTCTTCATTGCCCCACATCTGTGGTTTTTGTGTTACACATTCTTCATCTTCCACATTTGTATCAAAATCCTCCTCCATAAATCCACCTCCATTCTATTCCCAACATATGGGCCTCTATGGTTCTTGTTTTCAAACTTTGGATTCCATATATTTCTATGGTTTTAGTTTATTCACATTGACTAACATAGGATTAGTCTCAAATTTTTCAATTGTCACCAATAACACAGTTTTATTTAACAACACATACTATACTATGTATAGTCCAAACCATTTCTTAGTAAACTTCCTTAGGTGTGACTTATTTCCCTTTGGAAACCACAGAATATAATCACTAAAATTGGACTACTTTTATGGATTCCTTTGCTAACTCCATAATGTTATATTCCATTATTGAATGCTAGTAGTTTTTACAACCTACATCCTAGCCTCTTGCAACTTCTCCAACTTTGAAACTCTATTAGTTATAACTCTCACTCTGAAGTATTGTCTTTTTGATTGCCATTGACACCTAGCACTATGTACTTTATGGACATCAATGGATGTAATCCATACATTAATTGATATGGTGTGTACCATGTTGTTACTTTGTATGCAATTTTGTATGAAGAGAAAATTGTTAACAAATGTTCATCCCAATTTATTTTATTCTCACTAATTAACTTGGTCAATAGTGTCCCAAATACCTTGTTAATAGACCTAGCTTGCCCATTCCCTTGAAGATAATAGGTTGTCACATGTTTCAATAGAAAATTATTTGTCGAATACTTGATAGCATCATTAATGAAATGAATTCCTTGATTTATGATTATAGTTAAAGGACATCCAAACTTGGTTAATATGCATTCATATAGAAATTTTGTTATTATTATTGCAATATTAATTCTTAATGCTCTTGCTTCCACCCACTTGGTAGCATAATCTATGGCTATAAAAATGTATTTGTTTCTTATATCTCTGCATGTTGGCTTAATTAACCCCACAAAATCAAGTCCCCATTTCATAAATGGTTCTTTTGGAAGGCTAATGACCAACTTTGCAAGACTTTGAGTCACCAACCTCTTGTTCTTTGGCATGCATCACAATATCTGCAATAGTCATTCACATCTTTGTACATAATTGGCCACCAATATCTCACATCTAATATCTTCCTTTGCGTGATTTCTATTGCAAAATGACCTCTTAATGATCCTTCATGCAATTCTCTCATCACCATTTGTGTTTTTGTAGTTATCAAACATCTTGACAATTTGTTGTCTTGGCCCATTCTATACAATTCACCATTTTTCAATGTGAAAGGTTTTATTCTCCTAACCAGTCTTTGCTTTTGTTGTACAGATAATGTTCCCTCAATTTGCCCTATTCTCAAAAAATCTTTAACATCATTCAACTATTTAGGCTCTATGTAAAATAGACTTGCATATGTGGTTTGATCATGCACACCTATGGGTTTTGTAATGTTTGGTAGTCTTGACAATGCATCTATAATTACATGAATTCTGCTTGGCTTATATACTACTATGAAGTAATATCCTAGGAACAATAACAACCATCTAATTATTCTCGCTGAAACTTGTGCTTTGTTGATCAAATAAACCAATGTCACATGATATACATAAAAGACAAATTTATTACCTAGCAAATAATGTCTAAACTTGTGCAAAGCAAAAACCATTGCTAAAGCCCCTTTCTCTATTGTGTTATAATTCTACTATGCTCTATTCCTAAGTCTAAAAGCATACACTACCAATTGATCACTCTTCCCTATCAAATTTTGAAATGACAAAACTTTTACATTTAATAATGATGCATATGTATGAACATGAAACTCCACCTACTAGTTTGGTGATATCAACATCAGTGCTTCAATATATTTCCATTTGATCAACTCCCAAGCCTTTTGACATTCGTTTGTCCAAAGAAAAGTCTTTGTCTTTCTAGTTAATTTGATAATAAAAACTAAATTTTTTATGAAGCATCTATAAAATTGTGCCATTCCATTAAATATTTGAATCTACTATGGATTATTAGGTGGTGGCATGTTTACTATTGCTTGTGTTTTATTTTATTTTGGTAGTTTACCTTTTTTAGAAACAATAAAACCCAATATCATCCTTGAAAGTACCATAAATGCACATCTGTCTGGATTCAAACTAATGCCATATTCTCTACACTTTTGAAAACATAATTTGAACTTCTATAGATGACTGTCCATGTCACTATATACAATAAAGTCATCCAAAAATATCTTCATAAAATTGTCCAAATATTCTTTAAATGCTTTAATAACAGCTCTTTAATATGTTGGAGGTTCATTTTAAACTCTAAATGGCATTACCTTCCATATGAAAGCTCCTTAGTCTATAATAAATGCAATCTTGTATCTATCCTTAATAACTATAAAAATTTGATGATATCTTGAATACCCATTTAAAAAGGAATATGTTTCATACTTTGTTATTGTGTTCAAAACTTCATTTATAAAAGGTAATGGGTACAAATCCTTATTTGTGCGGGTATTTAGTTTTTTGAAATCTATACAAATTTTTAGTTATCCATTCCTTTTGGGTACTATTATTATGGGTGACAACCATGTAGCCTCCTCTATAAATTGAATGAATCCAATTGCTAACAATTTATCACTATCTTATTTGATTAATGTAACATAGTTTGGATTTAATTTATACCTGGCTTGATGTGCTGATGGTATAATAGTATCCAATTCAATTTTGTGTTGTGCCAACTCTAATGGGATCCCTTTTAGATCTTTGTATGTCCATGCAAAAAATCTTTGAATTCTTTCAACAGTTACTCTGCTTCCAACATTTTGCTTGTTTCCAGTTGTGCATTAATCTCCACTAGTTGTGGTTTTGCATCAATTCCCAGGTTGAGCTTCATCAATTGTTGGTCTTCAATTAACCTCCATCCAACTATTTATAATTTTTGTGTTTTGATTTTTGTTAAAGTTTTGTTCCCACAACATTCCTTGGCTAATGATTATAGTATGTCTTAAGATACACCTTATCCTCGAGAGCTACTTCTGGCTCATATCTGTCACTAGTTATTTTTTGTTTTGTGATTTGTACCATTGATTCTTATTTTGAGTTATTAGTCTTCACACTAATATCCATGATCTCCACATCTATGGTTTTCACAGACTAAAATTGTTTCAAGTAAACTTATTATTCCTATTAAGAACAACTTTGGTTTTGTAGCAAAGATCATATCTTCTTCTTCATCTATGATACCATTTTGATAGTCGTAACATAGTAACACTTCTGGTTTTCTTACTTCACCTCCCAAACACTTGGTGATAGTAATTGTTTTAATTATCCCATTCGCTTCTATGGTAATAATGTTATTCCCCCAATCATGTGCCACTTTAGCATCCCTCAACCATGGTCTTCCCAACAACATGGAATAACTAGAATCTACCACATTGTTCTAAAGTACACTAAACATAGTTATGTAAAGAATGTCACGAAAATATATCTTCACATCTCTAATTAAACCCACTGGTTTTGTGGTTGTTTGATTTGCCATCCTTAATTATTTGGTGCAAGTTTAGGCTTCAAAAGCCCCAACTTTAACTTCAATTGTTCTGTGATGATATTAATTCTAGAACCACCATCTAGCAACACATCTTCGATTGTATTTTTCTTAATCTATACTTGGATAACTGCCATATGATTATCTATCCCTACCTTTGGTACTAAAGAATTAACTTGTTTTTTGTGGTTATTTTGCACAAATTTTGAATTTTCTTTGGTTTTAATTTTTGCCAAATATACATCTTTAACTCAAGAGCTATTATAAGCAATTGTCCCAAATTTAAAATATATATTTTTTCTAGCATTTGCTTACTAATGTCTTGAAAAATCTTTTCTATTATAATCAAATTTTCTTGTGAATTGACTACCTCTTGAAATTTATGTGCTTTTATAAGAATAATATTTAGCATACCCAGCCAGGTTATGTTCCATCCCTCCATAGATGTGGATGGCCCTTCTATCAGGGTCTATGTTTTCTACATTCGTTGAATTGTCTCCACCATTAATTTCTTCAACCATTCTTCTTCTTCCTAGTTAGTAATAATTTTTGCTTTCTTTAAATCTCTATCCTTGAACAATTGTTCTTCAATTGCCTTATTTCTTGTTGCAAGATTAACATCCACCACGTTCACATTTGTAATGATTGTTTGTATCTCAACAACAGGTTGAACTTTTGGTATTGTCACAAATTTCCCATGAAACATCTTCTACATTTCAATAAACTTCAAACAATTTGTCATTTTATGTCCATTCAAACCACATGTGGCATGCATATGAAGATGTATTTTGTGGTTTTTGATTTTGTTGTGTTGCCTCTATGGTTGCCGCTATGGTTTGTTCTTTCTTCTTTTTGCATGTCTCCACATTGTGATTAGTCATTCCACAACTTGTGCAATACTTGTCAATCTTTCTTGTATTATTCTTTGTTTTTGGTGGTGCTGCTTATTTAGTATTGTGTGGTACTAAAAGTGCGCTCCTTGCTTCTATAATAGTCATGCCTTCTTCACACAACATCACCACCTCCTTATTTTGTTATAGTGTAGACCTCTTCATTCCTAAAGTCACAATTCTAAAGTATGATTACAAGCTTGCCCTAAACATAGTAATTAAAAAATTGTCTATGGTTGGTACTTGTAAACCATGAACCAACTTCTGAATCGTCTCATATTAAACCTCCACCCTCTCAATCTCCTCCTACTTCATGTTCTTCAACTCCATGTATATTTGCTCATCATTTTGAGTCTTTCGATGACATTTGTAAAATGCTTGTGTAAACTCTTAAAAAATACAATTAGGAAATTCTGACATGTAATTGTGGCACTAGTCCGATGTTGTATCTCTTAGTGTATAATTGAACGCATTGATGATAAACTTTTCAAAAGTTTCTACATTATCCTTCACTACAAAATTGAATACTCTGACATGAGCATTTGGAAAAACATCTTTTTTGAAATCCAGGTACTTAAGAACTACCCTATTTGGCCTTACAAAATGGCCATTTCTATAGTTACAATGGATGGTTCTCAATATCCTTCTCTTGGATTTTCAACATCTGTACTTTTGTACCTTCTAATAGTTATTGAGCTCATTGATGGTCAATATGTAGTCATGTTCACATGAATAGTCATTATCGAATTAATAAACACCATCTGGGGTGTCCCAACATCTCCAATAGTTGTTGCTGGTAGTGTGAAACTTCTATTCAAATTCCTTCCCATCAAAACCCCTCCTGATCCACGACCCAAGTCCATTGCAAATCCAGTTAGTATTCCACCTCTAACAAAATTTGTATTGGGTGCAACAATAGTTTCCATTCTTGTGATTGGTATGATAACATTAAACGATTGAATAACCTCAATTTCATCAGGTTGTTTCTGAATTTCAACAATTACCATTTCTGACACTCTTGGTGAAGCTAAGTTTACTTGAGTTTGACGATGCCCCATCCTATGGTTACCCATTGGTATCCTCTATGGTGCAAAATGAAGATATGGATACACTTCTAGTACTCTATTCCTGAATTGAATGGAAGGATGAATTTGTCAACTATGTGGTCCCAATTGACCTCCCAGCTCCATGCCTTTTAATTTGTTCTAGACTATAGGAATTCCTAGTTCTTGCTCATGTGATTGATCCATTAATGTTCTTGCCATATTTTGTAATTCCACATGTCTAGTAATGCTCACTCCAATGTGAAAAGGCACAAAAGGACAATCCACAATTATATGTCCTTCTTCCTCACAGAATGCAAAATTTTTAAAAATAATTTGGCTACCCCCAAATCCACAAAATCATGATCCTTGATTTTGGCTATGTACCTTGTTTGATCCAACTTTAGATTTCTTTAATGTGAATATGACTATGGTACTTCATCCAACACATTCACCTATGCCTTTGCATATTCAAATGATCTTGGGTAGTTTTCCTTAGTCTCTTCAAGCACATCGATATTGATGTTTTCTTCCACTTCATAATCTTCCACTAGTTCATAAAAATATGGATATGTAGACTGGTACACAACCTAGATTGTATACCTCTTGTATTATCCCTTCCTCAGTGAATCACCGATTCTAGACTTGAAATTTCCTATAGCTAATCAAATACTATAGAAGTCCCTATTCCGTTTTGATTTCTACAATTTTGAACCACAAATTGCAACTAAGAAATATATTGCACCCACTCATTTAAGTGAATATTCGATTACATCTCTTTCCACGGAAATCATTGTTTATAATAATGCCTTCTTTGAATACCACTAGTCCATATTTCACGCCTTACCACTTCTTGTGGTAAAAACAACTTGTGTCTTGTAGGTCTTTTTTCTATTTTCAAAACTTGTTTCTCCAACATTAGATTTTGATATGGGGTTTTTGGGATGTGCCCATACTTCCTTCCATTTTCATTATTGTGTTGTTTGTCCTTCAAGACTTGATGATTTGCATCTAAATCCAATTGCCGCTTAAACTCCAAATCACCATTTGATTCATCTTATTTCACAATCCTTTTTTCTTTAAAGTTTATAGAGTGCTCTACAGTCCTTATGGCCTTAACTACTTAAACCTTTAGTGCTTTCTAACATACCCCCTCAAAATCTAAATTGAAAATTAAACTACTCTTCTGAACACCTTCATCTATAGTATAAACAATGGAAAATGCAGAAAACCCTCTTGTTCTTGTAAAAAAAATAGAAAACATTCCCCAAAAAGATGGTTGCCAAATGGTAGATGTGGATTAAATCCTTTCAAAACTACTCCACATTTACTAAAACAACATATTTGCACTAAAATATTCACACATTCCCAATTTCTACACTGATTCTAAACACACATGTCTATGTGGTCCATTAAAACACTAGATTGATGGTTATTTCAAGTAACCAAAATCTGTACTTTAGAATTCAATGCAAGAAAACCAAAAATAGAATTACAATTCATGATACTACAGATAATTCACACAATAATATGAATATGGAAATTATTGCAGAAGTATGTACTTCCTTTGTTTACTAAAAACTTCAATAAAAATATAGCAAAAAATTCCATGTTCTGTTGAAACGTAATCAAATAGCAAGATTAAATTTGTGGTATACAGAAACAAAATTTGTAGTTTCTACGACAAAGTACCTACATCTATTTCCCTTACTCCAAAACTATGTGTTTAAAAATGAATTTTATTTCCCTAGAACTCCCACCTTTAGGTAGTCCCAAGTCACCATCAACATGATTCAAAACTAAACAAGAATTCAAAATTTAAAACTCTAATGTTCAACGATTAATCCCTATCCATAATGCCTTGTACATCCAAAAACAATGTCATATGCCTACTACCTTAACACATGTGTCTTTCTAACTAGTTCAATGTTGGAAACAAATCAAACTTCAAGAGGATGGAACACACATCTACAAGTGAATTAAAAAAAGGTATGTGTTTTATTTAATTATGTTTGTTTTTTGTTTTGCACTTTTCACTTTGCACCTTGTGTCTGTGCTTGGTAGTGTAATGTTTCTTTGCGCTTTGCACCTTGTGTTGTGTTCGAATGTTTGTTGTGCATTGTAGGAGGTGCGTTGAATGTTTAGGATTTGTGACGCAATGAAGATTGGGGGGGGGACCTTCGACAAATAACATGTTTTTCACCTCTTTTGAAGTTTTTCATTTTGAAAGCATGTTGCCTCTGAATAAGCCAATAACATTGTTCACCTTTCCTTTGCACTTCATCCTTTAGTTCAAGTGAAAAGTTGCACAAGTGGCGAAAAACTTTGAAAAAATAATTGGTGCTTTGTTTCCATCATCAATCTAAATTTTTAAACTCATATAAATCTCTAAACTATCACATTTAATTGGCATTGAATTCAAGGTTAAAGGTTGGGAGTTGATGGCTTCTTTTTCAAATCCAAATTTGAGTGCTCATGGTATCAATTCTACTAAAAATATCCTTTTAACATGTGCAAGATATGATAGTAGCTACCATATTGACAATGTGCAACTTGTGCATGAAGGTGGGGATCTAGAAATTTTTAATTATGTTGTTATCAATGAACAACAACAACAAAATCAAATTTTTGTTGATGAACAAATTATTGTCAGAATGCATTTGGAAAAAAATTTGTGGATAAAAAGTGGCTTAGAAGCCACACTACCATAATTTCACCTACTTGGGCATTTTAAAAGGTGAATAATAACCAACCCATGGACCTTTCTCAAAATCAAATCATGCAATGTGTTATTTGTCATAATGATACAACTCCACTTGAAATATTGTCCATGCACACCAAATGCAAGAAGGGTCTCATAGCATACCATAAATCTAATGTTATAACAACCAAGAAAAAACATGTTAAAATTAACCATTTTATTTAATTGACATTTAAAAAAAAGATACAACAACCATCACCCCACGATGTTCACAATCCCAATAAAAAGAGGGCAAATTTATCTCCAACTACAATATTTGGTTTTTTTCTATTGCCTACAAGAAAAATGATGCAACACAAGTGGGTTTTGTGGATGATCTAATGTTATTTGTAGTTAAAGGGCTATTATTTATGGGGATTATTGAGTTTATTTGGCTATAAAGTATGGCATACATGATGTGTCCATGAGTTGTTTTCCCATTGAAGAACACATTTGTTAAAAATATTTTGTTGGGTTTGGTTGAAAAAACCATGAGTACATATGTGCAACCTACATTGCTAATTGTTTATTAATTGTTTGCAAATTTGACCTATGGGATGCATAATGTTTTTGTCATTGTTAATTTCATTTCAAGTGATTGGGAGGCAAAACATGTCACAATTAGGTTGTTTAGGTGACAAATATAACTAGTGCAACTATGGTTGCTAAATTGTAGAAGCTACTAGATAAATTTTCTTTGATTAAGAAAATTATTGCCTATGTTAAAGATGAAAGGTGAAACTTGCAAACATGTGCAAGTGCCTTGATTTTTATTGTATCATGCAATATTTTGGCCTTGCTAAAGCCATTTAATGATTTTTGTTTGGGGCACACACTTTTAAAGGTATGCCAATACACTACTGCAAATGAAAAAATGGTTACTTTTTTGCCTTTTACATCTATGAAAGGTTGCTCAATCTAACATCCACAAATGTATTACATGATAGAAAAAGTCTAATAAGGGTAAGTAAACATGGACCAAATTTGCATTGAATTTAGTTGAGGCCTAGAAAATTCAACATGCTTGTGAAAACAAGGTGAAAGTTTTTTATCACTTTCTAATTATTTTTTGATTTTTATGATTTTATTCATTTTGTGGTTTCATAATCTTTCTAATTTTTTTATTCTTGTGGTTTGATCATAAATTTGCTAATCAAGTGTTGTTGTGCCAAAACGCACTAACTTTTCAAAACACCATTACACTATGTTATAGTTGACAACATGTGGTGTTATAGTTTCATGTACCATCTCCACAAATTTGGGTCGTATGTGAAGATGTGGTACAAATTTTATCCCCAATTGTTAGTGGTTGTGTTTTGAACCAAAGTCATGAACATTGATTGTTATTGGATGTTTTGCAATTTATAATATCAACTTGTCGAGATATTTTAAAAAAAAGTTGGCATTCCAAATTGTTCTTAATAGCCTTGTTGAGAATGATTTTTGTGACCATGAGTTGAAAGAACTCATGGTGTACATGAAGAAATAAATTTTAAAGGTTTTTCTACCTTTTCTTTCTTTCTTGCATGCATTTGATAGGAAGTGGGGCCATCATATGTTGGTTTTGATACTTGATCCACGATGTAAAAACATGCAATTGGTCATCACATATTTAGGTCATGAAAATGTTGTTGCTATTGTTGTTGAATATGATGAAGAACTATTGTTGCCTTTATTGATAAAGGTTGTCAAGTTGTTGATGCCTATTAGTGCTATAGAAGTTGTAGATCTTTAATCTCAAGTGAACTATAAAGATTTGTTTCACACTATAACAACAAACGCATACACTTACAAGGACCTGGTGTTAAGACAACTTGTTGGATTCAATCAATATTTTATTGATGTAGAAATTTTCAAATTTACCTTCTATAGGTGATGCAAAGAACAAAACAAGTTTCCAACCATTGTTATAATAACACGTCATTGGCATATTATTGGCATCCCAACTAGGCCAAATTGAAACATAATGTTTTTTTTTTTGTTATGGGCATTTTGAGTGCATTTCATAAATGTTATCTCTAAACAAACATGGACAAATTGATATTTATCAATAAAAATTGGCCATCTAATCCACAAATTGGTTGATTGAAACCCACCAACTTTGCATTTGCATGTGAGATCAAATCTAAGTTGATGGCATAGCTAGAGGCAAAGTTTGAAGATGAAATCAAAGATGAAAATTTTAGACTTGCATGATTTTATATAATTTCCCATTTTTCTTATGTGGAATTGGTTGTCCATGTTCCAAATGTTAGGTTGAAGATGAATTGAAAAATTTGTCAATTAGGTGATAAGTTTTGAACAACTCTTTTTGAATTTTGCACCATTTATTTTTTGCTTGTAATATTGGTCTTAGGCTTGGTGTTGTGTGTTATTGCTTGCAAATTTGTTGTTGTACTCTTTGTTTGTCTTTTGTGTTTTTAGTGGTTGTGTTTGTCTTTTGTGGCTTAATGTCTATGTGTATGTTTGTTTGAATATGTGTCTTTTGTGTCTATGTTTATGTTTGTTTGAATATGTGTCTTTTGTGTCTATGTTTATGTTTGTTTGAATATGTGTCTTTTGTGTCTATGTTTGTGTCTGTGTCTATTTGAGTTTGTGGTTGTGTCTATGTGTGTTTATTGTGTGTGTTCATTCAAGTATGGTTTGTCTTGAAAGTTTGGTGTGACTATTGTATTTTCTATGTTGATATTGTTTTGAATGGTTTATGCATCATGTGTATTATGTTTATGTTTGCTATGGTTTGTGTGTCATATGTTTGTGTCCATGTCTTCTATCTCCATTTATAATTTGTTGGTAGGTTTTTAAAAGTGTTTATTGAAAGCCAAATGAAAGATTAAACCATGGAAGAGTTGCCTAAAATTGAGAACCATCAAACATGATATGAAAAACTTTCATTCCAATTCATTAATTGGTTAGCCCTTTAAATTTCAAGTAATATTTATGTAGTTTAGTTTCATCATCATTGTGACCTTGAGGTTTGTTATTTTCTATCACTTGCAGAGTTTACTCTGTAGTTTGTAATAAAAAATTTGAAAACTTATAAAACTACTTTGCGTCTTGCCTTGTAAATGCAAAGAACCTACTTACAACCTACAACTCAAACTTTATAAAGATAACAAAGACTCAAAAATTGTTTGTGAAAGAGGGTTTCAAATACCTTGGTTATAGAACCTATGTAGCCTGGTATCTATGACTTTGAGATGACAAATTAAACATGTTTTCCTTCCTTGTAGTCATGGTTACCTTTTATAAAAAAATTTATCAAGTAGGTCTAACTGGGAGATGTAGTGTACTTTCTAGTTTGCGTAATGAAAATGGTGGAAGCAATTATTGATTAGTACATGTTTGATAATATTTGCTACAACTGTTGTTGGATCAACCTATGATGTATAATAATATGTTATTGAATTTACAAGTTTTCAAATTCAACATTGGTGTCCTACATTGACAGAATGAAATCCATGGTTAAAAACAAAGTATTTGAATGCCACAATGGAACCCCAATTGTTTAAAAGATGTCCAGGCTTGTACATGATAAATCACATATCCAAACTGTTGCCCTCACCTCATATTCGCCCATTATTAGGTTTTAAAAACCCGGGCCCAGGCAATTCTCTAAATAAAAATAAAATAAAATAGTCAGACCCAAGTGATTTTTTCAATTTGTTTTTTTTCTAAAACCCGGACCTGACCAATATTAGAGAAAACAAATACCCACCCCCACACTAGTTACAAGTTGCTGTCACCAAAGAAGGGGGATAACCTAAACAGGTAATCCTTTTTTTATTATTTGGATCATAGTATCAACATCAACTCTGCAGCAGTGGCTGCATCAAGCTCATTATCTTAACAGTAAACACCAAACTTCCTCTATTCCTTTTCTCAACTATGTTCAGACCATAACTAAAAACTTTAGGGGATCAAAACTCTCCTTGGATTCCTTTCAGAAAGCCCGTCAGTCCGGTGGATGTTCATAGATAAACATTAACTTCTTGCACCCATGCCCTTTCCACCAAAATCACTCAGCAAAGGAGTTGGATAGAAAAATAAATTGGATCCTAGAAACTTAGTTCTTCACTTGGCACCCATAAGAGACCTGAAACCCTTTTCTCTCCAAAGCTCCCACAATTCAGCTAGTTCTCTCTTTCCCAAACTTAGTCAAATTGGTAGGTTTTTTTAGGATTCCCAATCGACACCCAACCCATAAACACTCCACATGGACCACTCTGAAATCGCTTGACATTGTCATCACCTTCCCTAACTTAGTCCCTACATCTAACATAGATTAATCTTCTATTTTCATGAAGATTATAATGCAGCGGAAAGTGATAGTTTCAGGCTAGAAAAAAAAACACAAAATAAAAAGGCATTCTTCCTTTTCTGTCCAAAATACACTCAAACACACATTTTTGCTTTCTAATATCAATTCTCCAAGGAAAACTTAGTTGTTTTTTATGACTTTAGCTCCTTCATTTACCGTTCCTCCCACTTTCTTTTGCCTCCATCACCTTCCCAACACCAACCAATCTTGTGCAACGTGATCTGCATGGTTCATTGAAGAGCCACCCTAGTGATAGCAGTAAACCCACTCCATCACCAAAGGCAAGTCGGAAACTTATCTCCATTGAATTGCAAATTTTAAACACCATAAACTTGCAAACAGACTAAACACACCAAAACACAAAAATAAACAATGTACATCAGACTTTCGACGCCCTCAAAATTCATGATGACCAACAATCCAATATTTTGATGTCTTGTGTCATCATGAATTAGAGTTGCTTCTCTGCTTTCATCCACATCCACAGAAAATGTTTTGACACTAGCTTTGCATCACATTACAACCAAACCTGAATGGAGAGCCATTTACCATATGCAAGAAGTTATGCTTGCTCAGGATGGCAGACCATGGCATTGAAATCTAATTTAGTTTCTCTATTACTATTTTTTCAGCACTTAGCGTATGATTGATCTGACAGAGCTCTCCAACGATGGAACCTTTTACAGGGTCCCCTGCAGTGTCCTTAAATAGATTGATTTATTTTTTTCAATTTTGTGATGTAGGTAAAATGGTGATCATCAACAACAAGAGCCAAAATTTGTCTATAGATGAGATATGGAAAAAAATTTAAACGAATCCTTTTATATTTTGGCTACCTGCTGGAATCTGTTGTAAGAATTTGGCGACCGAAGGCCATTGTCAAAAAAAAACAAAAATCCTTTGTAATATGTACTTTTTAGCACAAATCGATGGCAAAATCATAAAATTCAGGTCATAAAATATCGGAAATTTCGCCCAAAGAAAAGACTGGTCCCCCTGAATTGTATTGCAAATTAATAAAAATATTTTGGCCAATACGTTTAGACACACACCCATCAGGTTGTAAGGGGTATCCAAGAGCACCATTATTTTCCATTAAATCCCAGTACTATTGTGCCAGCACCCGTTGCCTCAGATTCATTATTAACTTACACCCCCCGTCTCCACTGTCCACTTAGAACTACGCCACGCCTTCTTTCATTAAAAGCCCACATGAACTATGTGGTTTGCCTCGCGATTCCCCATCAACAGCCCACTTACCAATCCAACGGGTTCCACGTTCCACATTTGGTTAGGACCTACTGGCCCCCCATGTGGGGGCGTTGGGTTTTTGGGGGCTAGCGGGGTTTCCTTTCTCTGGGGGTTTAAAAAAATCTCGTATTATACATCTAGGTAGGTAGGTGGTAGATAGGTGGGTACGTAACCTACCTATTACCCAGGCTATAGCCAGTGGGATTTGATCACGTGTTGTGTGGCATTTGGAGAGTTTCGAAAAAAGCTCAGTTGGAAATGCAGCGTGAGAAGCGTGAAAGATGGAAGTCTAGGTGTCGGAGGAAAAGATAATGCCAGGGGAAGAGTAAAAGATGGAAAGGCTAGAGGAGCCAAGGAAAATGGTAAGACCAGGAGAAGAGTGAAGGATGGAAAGGCTAAAGGAGTCAGGGAAAAAGGATAAGGCTACGAGAAGAGTAAAAGTTATAAGAAGGCTACAGGAGTGGGGGAAAAGGATACAGTCAATAGAAGAGTAAAAGATAGAATGGCAAGATGATCCGGGGAAAAAAACGGGCCAGGAGAAGAGGGAAAGATGGAGAGGCTAGGGGAGTCGGGGACGAAGATAAGGGCAAGGAGAAGAGTAAAAGATGGAAAGACTAGAGGAGTCGGGGATAAAGATAAAGGCCAGGAGAAGAGTAAAAGCTGGAAAGACTTGAGGAGGGGGGGGGGCGGGGAAAGGAAAGGTAAGGCCAGGAGAAAAGTAAAAGATGGAAGACTGGAGGAGTCCGGCACAGAGAGAAGGGCCAGGAGAAGAGTAAAAGATGAGTAGTTGTGCTCAGGTTTGGGGTGCGATGAGTAGTTGTGCTCAGGTTTGGGGTGCACGCTAAGGAGGAGCGAGGAGCGTCTTCCCTCGGGAGTAGTGTGCATCTTGTGTGGGCCACCACGAGCTGGCACGGAGAGAAAATGTCGACAAGAGTAGTGCACATTCATCCCCTGTTGTCCGTTGTCATAATGACACATTTTTCTGCCTTTTTGCCATCGATTTGTGCTAAAAAATAGGAAGGGCCCGGGACTGCGGAGCCCGTCAAAAGTCGAGCCTGCTGCATTGTTGTTGTCGTTTTGCAATTTGCGCCATATCTGCTGCAGCAGCAGGTTCTGCAGATCTCCTCTTTGCTGCACTATTTAGTCAATGGATATACGATAAAGACGCGGCAAAGAAAGCCCAGAAAGACAGAGAAAGAGTAGAATAGCGGGATTTGCAGCTCCTGTCCATAAGGTTCGCCTTCGTTTTAGGATTTGACTGTGTGTCGTCGACTTGTTCCATTTAGAGATAGGCGGTTTAGAGAGGAAGAAGCGCGCGCGCGCGCGAAGTTAGTACACTGGCGGTCGTCTCTATGGGCTCAGGTGTGTAACCTGCAGAGCTCTCTGTAGTGCCGCGGTCTTTGACGCCTGCGGGAAGAGCATGACACTAAATAGAAAGGCGCAGGAATCCTCTTCAAGAGTGCGAGAACTGGAGAGAGGGGAGCAGCAGCAGCAGCTGGTTGCAGTGGCGAATGATGTCGAAAACTGTTTCGAGTTGGTTCGCTCGTGCGGGAAGTAGCAAGTCTTTGCCTAAAGAATCCACGCTTGTGAAGTTCAGTACAGTGCATCCAGCTATAGAGGATGCGAAGGAACACGGACGACTGGGCGGAAACACAAACAATAGTCAAGGACTTCGAAACGAAGAAATCGGCAATGGTAATAGCATTGACCAGCTGAAAGCCTCTCAGAAATTATTACCTGAGGCTGCTGTTCCAGCAGCCACCGACGCCCTACTCTCGGCCTTCGAGTACTCCGATGCAGATGAAGATCAAGAGGAGGAAGAAGCAGCGAACGAGGAGTTTCTCCAACTGCGACTGCCGGAGCTTGGACCTCAAGTACCCCTCAAGGAGCAGCTGGAGAAGGACAAGGAGGATGAAAGTCTGAGGAGATGGAAAGAACAGCTGCTAGGAGGAGCAGCAGCAGCAAGTCTGGAAGAAGCAGCAGCTGGTGGATTAGACGGGTGTTTGAATCCTGAGGTGAAGGTGCTCAGGTTAGGAATCAGAGCGAAAGGGAGAGAAGAGCTTGACCTACTGCAGCTGTTACCCCTGAGCACCACAGCAAACGCGCCCCCACAATCAACAGCAGGCGGCGGTCGCATGACAAGCAGCTTCTGTCTCAAAGAAGGCTGTCAATACCAGCTCAAGTTTGTGTTCACTGTAAGGAACAACATCGTCCCCGGTCTCACTTGCATCAACACCGTTTGGAAAGCTGGCTTCACTGTCGACCAGACACGTTCCATGTTGGGTACCTTCGCTCCTCAACAGGAGCCTTATGTACACTTGTTGCCAGAACAGGTCACTCCTTGTGGTCTGTTGGCAAGAGGCTGTTACACTGCCAGGAAAAGGTTTGTTGACGATGATGGAACTGTTTATCTGGATGTTAACTATTCCTTTGAAATTCGCAAGGACTGGTAGCTAAGTTAGTTAGTTATCTTCACCAAAGTTCTAGCAAGCCATCCTTCATCTCAAGCTCGAGCTGCAAAATTTGATGCAGCTCAATTCATTGAGCTGAATTCAAGCTGCAATATTTGATGATGCAAATTCATGAGCTGCCATGAATTGAAGCATACAGGGGAAATGGCTTAGTAGAGGGGAGCAATCTGCTTCTTGTAGCTTGGAAATTGAAGGTATGAGGAATCATGGAGGTTTTATCTCAATGGACATAGTTTTTTTGAGGAAGCTTTTGATGCTGCTGTTCACTCTCTCTCTCTCTCTCTCTCCCATCTAACATATAGTACACTGATTTGCAATTTGCAGTAGAAGAATTTGATGCTCTGTGCATACCCAATTTGTGATTTGCAGCAGGAAGAAAATGATGCTCTGTGACATGCTATTTTATATCAATCTTGCATACAAGCTTATAGTAGTTTGATTACTTTCTACAAATTGAAGTTCTTGACAATGATTTTGTGTAGGTTGTGGACTTTTTCCCATTCTTCAGACTGGTCCTCTGGATTCCCCAAGTACAATTGAGTTGTTCCAACTTAATTCAGTACTTCAGATGTAGGTTTTTTCTGAACAGATGCAGGTTCTGAGCTGAAGTTTGAAATTTACAGGAAACATGTCCAGAAATATAGAAGCAATTCAGATGATTTGAAACTCAATAATAACAGGAATACCAATGGAATCCATAGAGGCTATACTTATTCATTATTTTTACAGATGTGTGAAAGCTCTCTCTTCTCTTTTCCGGTTGGGAATCTTGTATAGTCATGATTCTCCAGGCCAACTGGAAGTGTTGTTCACCAGCCATATATGTAAAAAATCTAAGGCATCTATGCACATTTTGCACACATCTCAGGCCTTTTTCTCTCATCTTTGTTTATGTCCATTTCAGCAAGTTAAGTGGGAGGGACTTCAAAAAGAACTTGCGGGGTTAGTGAGGTGGCTCTCCAGATTTTACTGGCCATTCTTGGTTCTCCTAAAATTTGTAGCAAATTTTGGCTTGGTGGGTAATACAAATATGCTTCTCAGCTGTGAAAGTCTAATAGATAAGAATCAGTGAAAAAGTTCACAAATATTGATCCTTTTTGGTCCTTTTGGGAAAAGTATCTGGATATATGGATATTGAATGATTTAAGGGTGTCACCCTTTGGTTAAGCTATGCTCTTTCCGAGCAAAACCACCCCTCCCACCCTGTAAGCAACCTGAACAAAGTTCCTGGAAATGGCCAGAAAATTTAATTTGGTAGAACTGACACAGTGAAGTCTGTATGGGCATGATTTGGAACATGCTCAGGTGCTGCGGTTCAGTAACAAACTCCTAACATTTCAAATGTTTTTATTTAATAGCTCAAGCCGTTATGGAGGAGGAGGGTTTTTTTATTCAATTTTGTGGTTTCTAAAGTTTCGTGATTTTTTTCATTTAAAACAAAAATTAGTCGAATTCACACTAAAGAATTGAAAATTTCCAAATTTTCCCAAATTTCTTGTCACCAAGTGTTGAGAATGCAACACATAAAAACCGTGCTTGTGGGTCTGTGAAAAGAGTATGGCCTTTGGTGTGTACTTATACTTCCTAGTTGAGATCTTAAAGGAGATCCTAATTGTCTGGTAATCAACATCCTAAATGAGCAAAAGGATGCCTAATTGAGATTAACCAAGATATAAATGTCCAGTAATTGATATCCTAAAATGAGATCTTAGACAATATCCAACATCCTAAATGAGGACAAGGAAGCATTTGTGACATCCAAGTTGTTGCCTCTGTCTATATAGGAGAGACCAAGGAAATGATGTAATTTTCATTTGGTCTCACATCTTGTAGACTCTTCACCAGGTATGACTTTGTGAACTGTGAGTTCATTTTATTGAACCTCATGGAACATTTCCTATTTTATCTCTAGCTGGTTTTAAGTTTGAAGTTGCCATAAGGGCCAGAGCCATTACTTCACCCACTCGTGGCCAAAGAAAGAGGTCTTTGGGGGTTCTTGAGGAGGTTGGTTTGATTATTGTTCTAACTAGTTTGGTTTCACCTATCTTGTTATTATATATGCTCATTTGATTCTCCTTTTGTTTGCATGTCTGCCCCTTTCTTAGCAACTTTTGGGCTTTGACAATGCCACATCAACTAGTAAGGGCCCATGCCTTACCTATATTCTACAAGGCCAACTTCAACATGGGTATGTTGAACAATTATTTACATAAATTTTTTACATTTTTACAAATATAATAAATAGTGTTGAAGCTGCCAATGTATGTTGGGTTTTTTTCCCGCTAGGCTTCATGAGAGATGTTTCCAGCTTGTTCAAAAATTGGATTACTCTTTCAGCTTTTGTTGACTGGAATGTACTGGTGAAGAAGCTTCAAGGGTGTATGGTGGATATACCCAAGTAACTTGGCAGCTTCAACAGTAATTATGTTCTTTTTAGAAACGTTGAAATTTTCAAATAAATAAATAAATTCCAAAGAAGAGAATTCATTGAAGGAAAATGAACAGCATTTTTCAATATGGAATATTTGAAGTAAAATAATTAATCAACACTGAAATGCTGAACTTGCCAAGTACTAAGATATCTTAAGGTCTAGCAACCTCACCCAATTGGAATTTTGTATTGTCATTGTTTAAGTTGGGTTATTCTGGTAAGTTACATGTGTTTTTTACTAGACGTTTCCAAAAGCTTACTCGTTAGCCTAGACGTGCCATTATTGAATGTAGCAAAGTTATAGAAATGGCCATTTATTTCCACAAACTATATTTAGAAGATGTGAAAGCGTGCATGAAATATGGGATGAAAAAGTTCAAGTGGGCAATGAGACATGGGTTGCAATGGTGTCTTGGTCATAAATAGCTTGATGCTGGTAAGGTTGATTGGTGCCAATTCATTTATGAAATGGATTCAAACTAATTGGGAACATGGCCAATCTTTTATACCTGAATGGGCATATAAATATGGTAACTTGTAAAGCTCTACATTGAGGGCATTGTGGTTGTAAGGTTGAGGCTTACCCTTCATAAAAACCTATTGAAACGAGCAAAAAACAGGAAAATCCAGCTGTCAAGTTGCCTTGGAGTTGTAATAAGTGTAATGCACACCCCCCATGGGCAGTGCTCAAAACTGAGCAAAAGTTTTGCCCCTCAACCAATCAAAGGCAAAGCATGAATATGTTTTTACACATAGTCATTACCATCATCCAAACTAGAGATGGCTCTAGATGGGAACCAAGACTTTGGGTATTGTGTTTTTAGCATGGATGCAGATATTGCTGTTTTTCACAGTTATTAAATCTTTGCAGGTTGTGGTAGCAACCAATGTTTTCTTACCAGCAAAATTAAAAAGGACTTTTTTTTTTGGGGCAGCCTCTGGCCTCCGGAGGCTGTTATTTCAGGAATGCCCAAGCCTGAGGGTATTACCCCAATGTAAAATTCAATGCATTTTTACTTTTTAAATTTGGTTTTTTAGTGGGTATCACTGTAAATAAAAAAAGAGTAAAACTTTACATGAGCATTTTGCTTGGATTCTGGTGGATAAGGCATCCTCCACTAACACTGTTGCAAATCACAGAGTGTTTTATGAATCATTAGAACTTTGCAGGTTGTGGTAGCAACCAGTGTTTTCTTACCAGCAAAATTAAAAGCAGAAAATTCAAAAAAATGGTTTTTGGGGTTTTTGATTGGCATGCTTCGAGAAAAAAGAAGAAGAAATGGACAGATTTCTTTATTAGGTCCCAATAGGTACCCGAGAATACAGAAGGATGATGTTACTACATTTGTACCTCATTTATAGCCAAATTTGGCTAAATTTTCTTTGTGTGGATGATTCGCTGAATTACATGCTGTATTTGTATGTAGAATATGCAGTTTCATCAGATTCTCAGCACAATTGAATTAAAAATGCATGATTTTGTATGCATAAAAAGTTGGGGTTAGCAGATTGCAATTTGCAAATTTTCCCTTGTGGCCTGAAAAGGCTCTGATGCTATATATCCCAAATCAAATAGCGAGAAGCTGTACAATTTATGGGAGCACACATAATACTGGAATAGCATATTGGATATGGGGCCTACTATATCTCATTCATAGAGCGGTTTGTGGTAGAGTCCAAAAACTAGTGTTGTTTGGTTTTAAACATAAATTTTTGGAAGCCTTCCAGCTATAAGAAATGCTTTAGCCTAATGGTCTGTATTGTACAAGAGAATGGGCAGGGTTTGGCTGATTCTGGCTCCTAGCAAGCTTGTGGCTGAGCTCTAGAATGGGCACCCATGCTGTTCGACCAATTCCACATGAGAATCAAGAGCTAATACGGGTTAATTCTCTCTTTCCTTATTACCCCTATTTGTCTTAATTTGCGGTTAAACAAGTATTATAGTTAATTCTATGCATTTTAGCTCTTTCCAAACTAGGTGGCCTGAAATTTTTGGGACCTGAAATCCCATTTAAACCCTCAATAGAATTTTGGCCATCCCCAAAGGTAGCCCCTATAGGTGCACATACATATATAATGCATCCATCTCTGTTAAATGCACTTCACACATTGAGTCCTAAGCAAAGATGTAGCCCTAGGTGAAATCTACTTACACCCAAAAGTTGCATATCAATTTGCAGTAAAAGTGTGCCTGTAGAATGTGACCATTGGAGCTTTTTGAGCCCCCAAAAGCATAAAGGACGTGTGTGAGTCGTCTCAATGGTAAGTCAATTGAGTTCAGAAAAATTTGTACAACTCATAAAGCCCAAAAGAACTGATACTTGTGTCTACAAACTTATAACTTCAGCTCCTGGTGGAGGGTAAAGGTGATTGAAATTTTGCTTGGCTGGAATATTAAGAAATTCTTTGAATTTTGCTGAGGAGGTGAAAGGGCAGTTGGCATGGTGACATTGGTTGCAATATTATTGGTGATGTTGGCCACATGATTGGGGCTAACATTGATGGGCTGAAAATCCCAACCTGGGTTAGCAAGACAACATGATACAATATGGCACACAGTTGCTGAAGGTTGAACATGAGAAGTCAAGGAAATTTAGAAAGGCCCACCTAAAGGAATACAAAATGTACCATGGAATGGGCCCTGCAGGGCCTGTTCCATCTAGGAACAAAGTGAACTGGGTAGGGTGAGCTGTTGTTTGTTAGGTGGTAATGGGTTCTACCAGGGCCGGTTCCACATCCTAACTGTTTAAAATTTCAGATGTATATTGCTGTTGTTGTTCATTCATTAAAATTACCTTTGACAGCAAAACAAGTGGAGCCAACAGGTAGCTACCTTTTCTGCCAAGGAAAAATGTTTTAATAGTGCTTAAATAGGACACAGAAACCCATTGCGTCTCAGGCACAAAAATGATCAGGTTATGACAAACCTCAATAGAATTGGTCAGAACATAGTTCAACTTCCACATGGTCTTGAATCACAGACACAAAGTATGCCAAAAAAAAATTTAACCAAATGAAATATTCATAACATAAAAAAGTGTGCAACATGAAATGAGGTGAACAAGGCTATGGGCAAGTTGTACTTAAATATTGATGTTGGACAAATTGAAAGTAATTTTTAAATGTTTTCATGCAAGCTTCCCTAGGGATCAACATCCATGGAACCCTTTTGAACATCTTAATTATTTATTATGATTTTAAAATGGACAATGATAAATTTCATCCACAAAAGATGAATAAACTACATGAACTATCATATTTGTGATAATTATTTTTAAAATCTAATATATGTTTTATGGCCTAGTTAAGGTTAATTACTAAATGTCATCCATAAAATGTAGAAAGACTGTCAAATTGGGTGGGGGGACGGAGGGATTGGAGCTGCTATTTCAAAAGAGGGGAGGGCCTTTGAAAAAGTTGAGGGGAAGGGGTAGAGGGAAAAGTCCATAATCCTCTGCTTGAAAGGGCCTTTGGTTGAATGGAGGAGGCAAGGCCAAGGGATGTGAATCAAGCCCACGGTATTGGGGAATGTCAATGTACTCACTCCTTTTTTAACCCTCTAGCAAAGTTGAAGGGGGCATTTCATAGTTTGCAAAGGCCATCTAAAGTGCAGTCAGGGGGTCCTGATGAGTGGGTCCTGATGAGTGAGTTGAGGGGGGTCTGGCGCACTAAGGAGCTTGCTTGCAATTTAGATTTCCTTTAGCAAATGGTGTTTGCTTTTGCAAGTAATTTGCAACAAGATACCCTTATTGGCTCTGTCCTACAGAGTCATTGTGGGAACACCTTCTGAGCGGGTATAGGGGTCAGAGAATCAAAAGTTGGCTGAATGGATAAGGTTATAGGTTTGGCTGTAAGTTTTTAATTGGCCCAAGCTAATGGATGGGCATGTGTAGTTTTGGGTGCAGCCATCCAATTGATGGGTTGTTTTGAAATCTACCCATCTATTTGTTGGGTTTCTTCTCAAAATATGAATGTTGGATATCTGATTTAACCATGTCTCTATATCATTTTATTCTTTTGGGTGAGGAAGGGAGGATGGGGTAATTCTACCCCTTTCCAAAGGAGGATTTTTTTAAGGTGTTGGCATAGGTGAAATTTTTTTGAGATGGGAATAACTCAAAGGGTTGTTTCTTGGGTGGCATGGGAGGGAAAAGTTTTGTTGTTTTCTGAAGCAAGAAGGTGGGATTTTTTTAATTTTCCAAAGAATTATTATTTTGGTGGTGTGAGATGGGGTGTTTGGAGAAAGTGGATGGGCATTTTTTTTTTGGTCTTTTTTTCTTTTGTGATCTAGTGACTTAATGAAAAAAAAATCAAGAAAATATTTTATAAAAATTAAGATCTTTATTTGGGGAATGGACAATTTTCAACACAAAATTTAATATTAAAAACTTAACTAAAAGGACAAAAAATATTTTGTTTAAAATTGAACAATTAATGCATTTAAGCAAAAAAAAGAAAAAAATCAATTTTGATTTTTTTGTGTGTTTAAATTCTTTTATGTACATGATAAAAAAATTGATGTTTAACAAGTAATAATAATATATTTGAGTGAAGTGCAAATAATGGTTAAATAGTGAAAAAAAATTTAAGGTTTATGTATTAATATCTTTCAAATATAGGTTGAAATGTTTAAAGTTTCAATGTAAACATGAGGTGCATAATTCAAATTCATAAGATGCCAAGGGTATTGATGTTTTGTTCACTATTAAACCACAATACAACTATTAAACCATGACTCATCAATATCCATGGTTAATGATAGATATCTACTATAATCAAAGTTATTAAAAGCCAATAACTAAAATTTATTAGATGTCAAGAGTATTGATGTCTTATTCATTATTAGACTATAATGTAGCCGCTAAACCATGGATATGATCTTTTATTGTTAAGTTGAAATCAACCATAATCAAAATTACTTAACATTAATATAAAATAGAAAAAGGTTTAGGGTTGGGTTTAGAATTAAGTTTAGGGTTTAAATTAAGTCTTTTGTCCCATATAAAGATAACATTATATGTTTGTTATCTTTCTTTTTTCAAGCAAAAACAATGTGTTTAGTTTAAGTTTTCACCAATTGTTAACTGTTTTTTTGCTTCCTTTGCAATTCTATGTTTTTGCAAGTGTATGTTTTATTGTGTGTTTTTGCAACTTTTAGTTTTGCCAAATGCTACTTCATTTGCTTGTTGTCAAATTCATTTTGGTAAATTCTTCTTTCTTTTTTTACACAATGGCTACTATTCCAATGAAAGAAGTTAAATTAGTTACTGTGGTGAATGATTTAAATCTTAAGATTAAAGATGTTGCATTTGAGGCAAAGGTGCTCAATAAGTATGGCACCTTTGATCAAATTGCAAATAAGAACATGGAAGATCCATGATATGCATATTTGCATTGTGATTTGTTAAATAGGGCAGCTCTAACCACAATCACTTTGAAGGTGAAATTGCCTTATATAAAAATGCATGAACAACATTTACAAAAAAACATGTTTGTGAAGGTGGAAAATTTTTGCATTGAATCAAAGTCTAAAAGAAGATTTGAAAAGGGTGACATGCATGTTATCATCACAATTGAGTCAACAACCATTGTGTGACTAATTCTTGCATTTCAACCTTAATTAATTCCCATGTTTTTCCACATGGATTCCATTAAAGAATTTAAAAGTTATATTCAAAGTTGGAGGTCTACTACCAATATTGCATTGTCATTAGTGTAAGGGGAATAGGGGATAGCAAAGGTGAACAACAATTATTAATTGTAGATGGAAAAGGTGAATTTGACCAAGGCGTTCTTACTCTTGGTAACAATTTCAAAATAGAATATGAACAACTTCGAGGCATACAATGTAGGCCATTGTGCAATGGTTTTAATAAAAAATGTGACAACAACAACAAAAGGAGATCGATATTTGAAAGCACAACATTACACAATTTTAACAAGGGTTGTTGACAAAGCTATTCAAGCTCACTTTCTAGTTCCATAACAAATTATCAAATGTTCAATCTACATTCAAAAAGGTAAATTCCTGTCCTTTCCTTTGCATCATTTAATTTTTTTCAAATTTACACATAAAACATCAAACAGAACCTAATGTTCATTTTGTGATCAACTATATTAGAAAAAATAATGAAAAATACAAAAATAATGTAATGAAAAACAAATTTTCAAATTGTTCTTTTTTAATGTCAAAGAAAATAGGTGTTTGCTTAATTTTTTGAAGTGGTCCATCAAATGGTCCTTAACAATCCAGGATGCCAAACATCTAGTGGCCTCCATGTGCTTGTTTGTAGTTCCCTTTACAATCCAAGATCAAGACAACCTAGTGGCCACTAAGTCCTTTTTTTTTCCCCCCACATGGAGCCCTAATGGCCACCAAGTCATCCCTTGTAGTCTAGCATCAAATAATTTCGTGGCCACCAAGTCTCTAATCGAATCTAATGGCCACTAGGTCTCTATGCAAAAGGAAAAAAAAATTGATCTGATGGCCATTAGGTCATCCCTCATAGTTTAGCTTGGAACAATTAGAAGCCACCAAGCTTCCAAACAATTAAATAAATAAATGACCTAGTGGCCACCATGTCTCCAAGTGGAAAAAAAATTTTAAAATCAACATGGTGGCCACCAAGTTGTCCCTTGCAATAAGAGACCCGAATCTAATGTGAAATAATACAAAAGCAATCATTTGATTCTTTCCTCCTTGATGAAGAAAGAACCGGGTGATCACATAATTTCCATTAAAATGACCTATAGAAAATAAAACTACATTGAGGAAACTTTTCTTTATTAGAATTATCTAAAGAACAAAAATTTGCGTTCTATTGCATAGTAGACATAGAGTACAATGTTGTTATTAAGAGTAAAAACGTTGTATTTATACAATTTAGTGGAATTCCTTTTTGGGTAAAAAATATGGGATAAAAAATTTGGAATGTGTTTGTACAAAAAAAATGTTGTAATTTTAATATTTTTAAATAGACAAGTATGTGAAAAATCTTTGTAAATAAAGTTTTATAACTTTCTTTACATTGGTCGATAACCTTTGAACATTCAAATGATTTTGTAGCCCATTTCTTGGTGCATGTAATGTCACAAAAATCACTAGAATTGATTTTTAAATGAACAAGATATAGCTTATGGAAATGAAGGAGGTGAAAATGTAAGGTTTTAAAGATAAAAACCTAGGTTTTTGTTTTAAAACTTTATATATATATGTCGGTCTAATGTTTTTACATTTCGAAGATCATTTGTAAAGCTTTAAATTTCACACCCATAGCTTTTTAAATCACTTAAAAGGAATAACAAAAAAAAAAAGATATATGAATTGAAAGAAGGGGGTATAATGTTTTCTTTCATGCTTGAATGACTTTTTTTTTTAATATTTCTTTTGTTGTTATTGATTTTTTATCTTAGTTTTTGTCTTTTCTTTAGGTATTAACTTTTTTAATTATTATGTTGAATCAAAATCAATTTCTAAACAAACACCCTTTTAGACATTAAGGTTATTGATAGTTTTTATGTGACCTTTCTATAGTTACTTTTAGTATATGAATAAATTATATATGTGGAAACTCCTTATGTCAAAATTTTGGTTTAAATAGCTCATATTATATAATCATTTTCATAGTTTTTTTCTAGAGGAAAATGAAAGTTCTCATACATTAATTTCCATCAAATGCCGAAAAAAAATTTACATGTAACATTTTGTATGTGAAACATTTTTTCAATAAAAGGAGTTTTTCAATGAAAACATGCTTTTCAATGCAAACAATTTCTTCAATGTAAGCAGTTTTTCAATGAAAATAATTTTTCAATGCAAGAATTTTTTTCAATGAAAGTAGTTTTTCTAATGAAAGCAATTTTTCAATGTAAGCAATTTTTTCAATGAAAGTAGTTTTTTTCATGAAAGCAATTTTTCAATTTATGTAATTTTTTTCAATGAATTTTTTTCTTTCATGAAAGTAATTTTTCAATGTAAGCAATTTTCAATGCAAACATTTTTTTTCATGAAAAGAGATTTTCAATTCAAATGATTTTCCAATACAAATAGTTTTTCAATTTAAGTCGTTTTTCAATGAAATTGTTTTTTCAATACATGAAAAAAATTTAATATAAATATTTTCTGATTTAATTTTTTTTCAATGCTAGTAATTTTTCAATTTAAGAAAATTTTCCATTTAAATAATTTTCCAATATAAAAAGGTTTTCAATGTAAAAAAAATTTTCAAAAATAAATTAAAAATAAATAATCTTGAATGAATCATTGATTTATTTTTTTGGAATGTATTTATGTGGGAACCATGCTTTTGTTTATATAGATATCCATTAAATTGAAATTAATAATAATGGAAACACCTATATTAAATCTTGTTGATTCATCATTTGAACATGTATTGCATTCATATGGCCTTCATGTAATTTCAACATACAAATATGAAATAAACAATTGTCTTTTTTATTTTATATCTTATTTATTGGATAATCATTTATCATTTCTTGAATTGATGCAAAATAACATGGCATATATATTTTGTATGTGGTATAAAGTTCATTCGTGTTCAATTTTTACATTCCTAAACAATCTTCAAACTATAATTCAATAATCTCCTAAACATTGTCCAATCATCACTATGGGAGATTTTAATGTTAACATTCTAAAAGACAATAACCATCCAAAAAATAAACAAGAACTATTTATTTCATGGATAAATTCCAATTAACATCACAATTTAATGAAAGCACCATAAAAGTTGGATCTTAATTAGACCATATATGGGCAAGTGTCTTTAGAAATGAATGCAAATCTGATGTAATAGGGCATATTGGTCAAATTTTCACAAACTAATTTATATTGCATTCAAATTACCAAACACACTTCCAATGTATAACAAAAAATCATTAATGTCTTCATTTATTTAAAGTATAGCATTTGTGAAAATATGCATGTAAATGTTGCATTTTCCACCTAATTAATTACTCCCAAAATGTTGGCACCTTGCGGCTTGAATTTGCATTTTTTTTTTTTTTTTTTCATGGACCTTTGTAAAAAAAAAAAAAAAAAATTAAAAAACAAAAAAAAAAAAAATTAAAAAAATCTAAAAACAAAAAAAAAACCAAAAAACAAAAAAAAAACCACA